>BNJS01002864.1_pt1 | contig 136110 bp, 240 predicted proteins | sample 8540461 | NCBI WGS metagenome assembly BNJS01 (sample SAMD00202454, study PRJDB9452) | human saliva metagenome | isolation source: human saliva | place: Japan
GGAGACGCCTGCGGCCAGATAAACGGCTGAATAAAAGCAGCCTGCACTTTGGAAATGGAAGTGCAGGCTGCTTTTTACTGCAGTTTAGGGTTTCGGCGGCTTCGGCGGGTGGTAACGACGCGCGTTACCATCAAGGTGTAGCAGGCGGCGGTTGTCGCGCGCGCAACGACGTTGAACGGCAAATCGCCGGTGTACTTTCTTTCGCCGCGCACGGGCAGGTGCAGTTCGTGGATAATCAGCCCGCCGATGGTATCGGCCTCGTCGCTGCTGTGTGCGTGCCGAAATATTGGTTGATGTCGTCGATTTCGGTTTTGGCGTGCAGCGCGCCAGCGTTCGGCGGATACGGGCGATAGGTTTTCTTCTTCGTCGAATTCGTCTTCGATTTTTGCCGACAATTTCTTCAATCAGGTCTTCAAACGTGACTAATCCTGAAATACCGCCGATTCGTCCACCACAATCGCCATGTGGTTGTGCTGCTCTGAAATTCTTTTCAGCAGCGTGTTGAGCGGTTTGCTTTCAGGCACAAACACGGCGGGGCGGATGATGTGTCCAGCGAACTGCTCCGGATTCAGTGTGAATTTGAGCAGGTCTTTGGCGTGCAGGGAATGCCGATAGTGTGGTCTTTTGTCGTCGGCGATGACGGGAAAGCGCGAGATGGGCGGTGTCCACAGCACAAACGATAATGCGTTCTGATGCTGTCGGTGGTTTGAGACGTCCATTTGGGCGCGGCTAATCATGCGCATCGCGAACGTGCATTGGTTGAAATTCAAGACGTTTTCAGGCGCGACAAAGTGATCTTGGTCGATAATACCTTGGATGTGCGATTGTGCAGCAGGGCGCGCAATGCGTCCATGTCTTCGCAGAATATTGCCTGAAAATTTTGCCGCAGGCGGGCAGAAGACTAGATTGGGTTGTCTGTGGTCATTGCGGGTTCAGTATGGGTTGGGGATGTTGAGCTGGCGGAGCAGGTTCGATTTCTAAGGGCTTCTATCTGGTCACGCATCTTCGTCTTCGATATGGTCGAAGCCCATCAGGTGCAACGTGCCGTGAATCACCAGATGGGCGAAATGGTGCAGTGCAGCGGTTTTGCCTTGTTCTGCCGCTTCTCTGGCAACGACTTGGGGGCAGATGATGAGGTCGCCATGCATAGCGTGTCCTGCGTGTCGGCGAAACATGGATTCGCCTTCGTTGAGCGCGAAACTGAGCACGTTGGTGGCATAGTCTTTGCCACGGTAATCGCGATTGTAGGCGCGGGCTTCTTCTTCATCAAGCAGCACGAGCGACAATTCGGCGCGGCAGTAGTGGGATTTTAGTGCGTGCCAAATCCAGCGGTAAAACTGTTTCTCGTCGGGCAGGCCGTCGGCGCTGCTGCGATTTTGGTAATCCAGCGAAGCGTTGCCGCTGAATGGCTAAAAAGGGAAGTGTTTGGTATGTTTTCATGTCAAAAGCGCAGCCTGCGCTTTGGTTGGATGGTTATTCGGACGAGGGTTTCGCCCAGTTCGTTCTGCAGATGCAGCGCGCTTAATCCGGGCAATGTGGCAAAGCCTTCGTTGCGGACGATATTGCAGAAATCGGTTAAATACGCGCGTTCGGCATCTTCGGCACGCAGCGCGGCATAAAGTTCGCTTTGCAGCGGCGTGTCGGTGAGCGTGCGCGCCACGACGCATTGTTTTTCGAAACGATACGGCATCAGCGACCAATAAGGCAGGGCGGCAATCCCGCGTTTGCTGGCCACCAGCTGCACAATAGCAATCGTCAGCTCGCTGTGACGGCGCGTGGGGTTGATGCCGCGCGGCAGCAGGACTTTGCGCAACAAATCGAGCATATCGTCCGGCACAGGATAGCTAATCAGCGTTTCATCGCGAAATCTCCGCCTAGCCACACGCTCTTTTGCGCCAACGGATGGTCGGGCGCGCAAATACCCACCATTCTCATACGCAAACAGCGGCTGGTACGCAATGCCTGCCTGCGGCACGGCCTTCCGACACGATGGCGCATATCTGCGCGGTGGGTGCAGCAGGCAGGCTGACCGGCTTGGAAAGCCGGACACAATGTCCAGTTCCACCTGCGGCCATTGCACGGACGGAACACGCCCATAGCCGGCATCAGCCAGTCGAAGCAGGTGTGCATTCCACCGCCAAACGTTGAGCCGCACGTCGCCGTGGATAATCTGCATCGAGGTCGCGTTCTGCGAGGCCACGCAGGGCAGCAGTTCGCGCTAGCTTTGAGCAGGCGTTCGCCGGCGGGCGTGAAGCGCAGCGGCGTGGTTGCGTTCAAACAGCAGCGTGCCAAAATGGTTTTCCAGCACGCGGATTTGAGTGCGACAGGGCGAGACTGCGCGTTAAAACACGCGCGCTGCCAAAGACACGCTGCCGGTTTCTTCCGAGGCCAGCAGTGTGCGCAAGTGGCATGTTCGATAATGCTTTCCGCAAAAGATTCCGGGCAATGAATAATCTGCCAACTATAAACATAATTCATGTTGAAAAGGAAAGGGGCAGCCTGCACTTCTTGCCGAGGTGTGTATTTTGTCGCTTTTAGCTACGTTATTGTTTTCTATTTTTGCAATATTTGATCAAATTTCACGTTTGGATGTATTCTCAAAGAAATTTAATTTTGCTTAAATGGGGTTTGGATTTCCGCGATGGGCGGCGATAGAATGCACTCACGTTCTGCAGACATTATCACTTCAATCATTTTCTGAACGGTTTTGCATTTTAACCCTCTTTGAATAATGTGAAATAACATGAAAATGTAGCAGTATTGGCATTGGCTTCCGTATTGAGCGTTTCTGCGTATGCGCAGGACAATCGGTTATTTTGTCCGCCAGCAGCCTTCGCGGCGAAATCCTAACCTGCAGCTGGTGGGCAGCGAGCGCCTCAAAGCAAAAACCAAGACCCTGTGGTGTATCTGTATGTGGGCGAAGAGTGTCTGCCCAGCTGCCGGAAGTGCGTTATGCACACGCAACTAAGTCGCTCATCTTTCCGACGATGAAAAGCAGCCTGCACATGCGTTTTTGAGTGCAGGCTGCTTTTTGCCACACGCGCGCGTTTCGCGTTACAATCGTTTTTATTTCGAACGGATGGGACAGAACAATGAATACATTTGGTTATCAACGGCCCGAACCTGAACCTGCTGGGCTTGCGCGAGCCGCACTTATTTACGGCGCGGAAACGCTGTGCGGACGTGGAGGCGAAGCTGGGCGCGCTGGGCGGATGGGCGTGCGGTTGAGCTGCTTCGCAGAGCAATCACGGAAGCGCGCTGCTGGACAAGATTCAGGCGGCGCGCGCACGGTCGATTGGATGATTATCAATGCGGGCGCATGCACACTCCTGGCGTGGCCGTCCGCGATGCTTTGGCGGGACGTGGGGATTCCGTTTGTGAAGTGCATATTTCCAACGTGTATGCGCGCGAGGCGTTCCGCCACCATTCGTATTTGTCGGACAAGGCGGCCGGCGTGGTGGCGGGGCTGGGCACGTTCGGTTACAGGCGGCGTTGCAGTTTGCGCGTGCGGCAGGGCAAACGGTGAAACAGAAGGAAAATCAAAGTGCAGGCTGCTTTCGGGTATGGAAAATGCTGCACGATACGGACGGGCACAAAAAGAGAAAGAAATCGAAATGAATCTTGACCAAGTGTTTTTGGAGCACCTTGCACGAATATCTGTATTGCCACCGCATGTTGTCCGAATACAGCCGCTATTGTTACCGCGTCTCACCGCAAAAATCGTGCGCAGCCATCCGCACGACCACGCGCGTGGGACGGTCGCAATGCTGCCAATACGGGTTACGGCACTGCGCCCATCTGCGCCGCGCCAAAAATACTACAAAAAGCCGCCAAAGTTGGGCAAACGCCGAAGCGCAGCAGTCGCTCGGCTGGCTGTATGAGATCGGCTGCCGAACCGACTACCGCCGCGCCCGAAAATGGTACGCCCGCGCCGCCGCGCAATGCACCGCAGGGATGCGACTTGCCACCGTCGTTCGTCTGGGCAGCCTGCACAGAGCACGGATTGGGCGGCAAAAAGATGTGCAGGCTGCTTTGAAATATTACCGCCGCGCCGCTAAGCTGGGCGATGCAGATGCCCAAAAACGCCATCGGGTTTCTGTATGACACGGGGCGCGGCGTGCGCCAGAGTTACAAGCGCGCCCTGAAATGGTATCGCCGCAGCCGCCACCGGCAGCTTCACGACGAAGCCTGCAACAACATCGGCAACCTTTACCACAACGGCGGGCGTGAAACGCGATGTCAAACGCGCCAAACATTGGTACAAACTCGCCGTCCGTTTGAGCGACAACGAAATGGCGGAGCGCAATTTGGCGCTGCTGCAAAGACGAAGTGCAGGCTGCTTTCAGGCGATGAAAACCCACCCAGGCACACACCTTCGGCAGAATTTTGACTGCAACTAAAAGATACAGTGGATTAAAATAAAATGAGACAAGGCGGCGAGCCGCAAGGCGTACAAATAGTACGTCATAGGCGAGCCAACGCCGTATCATTGCAATTTAATCCACTTGCATAAACGATTCAGAAAACGTTTTCATTGAAAGGTGACGCTATGGACTGGTCTAGATTCTCATCAACTGCATTATTTGGGTGATTGGCGTTGTGGTTTTCTTTGCCGGGCTGTATGCGCCGTTATCGTTATTCCGATGGCGCTTTGATGATGCTTGCCGTTGGCGCAGTTTGGCATGTTTTACGCTTCTGACCGTTTTGCCTGATTTCTGGGCAGCCGCCGCCCAAAATCAGCAGAACCGCGTAAAAAGAGGTTTGATTGGAGCGAGAAAACCGAAGCGGACAAGCACCGCGAGTTGAGTGGGAACACATACGCATCCAGCACGCATGAACGAAAGAAACCGAAGATGGTAAAACCGCCCCGATCAGGGACGGGCCGTTTATCATTCATCAATAATGACGATACAAAGAAGATTTATTTATCAATAATGACTGGCTGATATGCAGCCCCTGTTTTACAAGCAGGGAATGAATTTTAACCAACCATCCATCGCCCGTTTGAAAGGACCGCGCATGAACTTCCGCCTTCTCCCCATCCTTCTCCTGCTGGCCTGCCTGCCACGCAACAGCAAGCCGCCCAACCGCCTGCCGCTTCCCAAAAGCGCCATAGCAGCGCTACCCGCCAGCTATCCGCCACCGATGACGCTTCCGCCGAAGCGAAGCCGCTTTCGGATGCGCAAATCCGCCAACAGGCGGCGGAGAGTCCTGCACAATATGCCAAACTCCGCCATTGCGGCAATGCTGGATTTGGTGAAAATCGATGAGAGAGCAGGGATGAAGCCGATATATCAATCCGGCCGATGCCGCCATCGTCCTGAGCACAAGAAAACACAACAACGTGACAGGAGAATACCGTTGTGGCCGTGCTGTACCAGTTTCGACTCTATCGCCGCCCGAAAGCCATGTTGCCCCCAGAACATCAAGCGGACGAACTGCAGTGTGGTCATGTGCGGCGGAGGTTCCATCAGCGCGTACTATTCGCAATGGCGAGGCTATAACATATACCGTGGCAAACGGGGCAACGTTGCTGCAGTGAGCGACACTAATTTGTTTGAGCAGATTTATGAAGCCAATACGCCGCCGCGCTCAGGCACGCAACAGACCCGAAAGGCGAGCCGTATTTCATCAACGCGCGCTTTACTCGAGCGTGAAAAACGAGGGCGAAAATCTGGAAATCGTGTCGCTCCAAAAACGCCGGCGATCTCCTCGAGTCCCTTCGCACGCTGGAAATACACCGTGCATCTGTTTTGATTTGAAAATCACATCGTCCGAATATTTGGGCGAAGTCCGTAACGATGAATGACGGCTGATGCGAAAGCAGCCTGCACTTCGGTTTCAAAGTGCGGGCTGCTTTTGCAGTGTCGATGACGGCTAATCTGCCGGTGTTTCAACACTTCCCATTCATACTCCCGCTCGTGGATGTCCAGCGCGTAGCGCGTTTTCCAGATACGGCGCGAAATCGCCGTGCTGTCAAACCCAGCGCCGGCAGCCATGCAAGGAAGGCAGGGAAACGCGCACCCAAAACTACAAAACTGTTTTCCGCAGGCTGAAATCCAAGCCGTGTCGGCGTGCAGGGCGAAGAATGCGCCGCACCGTTTCGTGCCGGGCGGCTGAATGTTAGGTTTTGAGCGGAATGCGCGGTCACATTTCTGCCGTTTTGGTGAAACGGAAGCGGGCGGCAGCCGGGCGGTCGATGCGGTAAATGCCGTTGTTCTGCAAACCGTCGGGCAATGTCGCCGTCTGCGGATTGGATGTCGCCAATGTTCAGGAAGGCGTAACGCTGCCGCAGGCGGGTTTGCGTTGCGCTGTTGGTGTGGGCGATTTTGAGGGTCGCATGGTCTGTCGTTGCGGCAGGCGGCAAATGGTATCGGCCGAACGTTCGGCTATTTCAAGCGGCTTTACGCGAAACGCCTGCCGCCCGAAAGGAAAATGCAGCCTGCACTTTTTATGGTGAATTAAAATCGCAATGATACGGCGTTGGCTCGCCTTGACGTACTACCTGTACGCGCTTGCGGCTCGCCGCCTTGTCTCATTTTTATTTTTAATCACTATAACGCAATGACCGCGTTATTTCAACACCGTCCGCGTCCAACGCGCCACTGCAGTCTTTTGTTTCTGCGCCGCTTGTGCGGGCGGCAGCGAGGAAGGGCGTTGCGGCACGGTGGAATGGCGCATCATCGGGTCCGGACGGCGTGCCTGTACCGCTGGATATACCCACATGGCGCGGAAGATGGCTTTCTGCACCACGGCGCTTTGCAGGTGTTGCACCGGTTTGGCGGCAGTGCGGGCTGCTTGGCGTGGTTCAGCACCGCCGCGCCTTTGGTACGAATGAGCTGCCGGGCAGGAACAGCAGCCCCATGTTCGGCTGAGTCAGCTTGCCTCGCTGTAGAACGCTTCCGCCGCCGGGCTGCTGCGCAGCCACCATCAGCGGCCGCGCGCCGCCGTTGAGCGTGGTGCTTTGCTAATACGCGTCGACCAGCCTTGCGTTACCTTCACGCCGTTTTGGCGCATTTTCGCCCACGCAAACGCGCCTTCTTCGCCCAAGCCGCGGATGTTCGCCAGCAAAAATGCCAGGCCGGGCGTGGAGGTGGCGGATTCGGCATCACCACGCAGGTTGCGGTAGGCCGGTTGAGCCAAAGATCGGCCAGCGTTTTGGGCAGCGGCAGTTTTTCTCGGCAAACCATTTTTGTCGTACTGAGGTAGACGAAGCCGTGAGTCCACCGCCAGCGCGTGCGGCAGTTACCACCGTGCGCGCCGATGCAGGCTGCTCGCCGCCAGAATGCCCGCCAATGCGCTGGCCACCGTGTTGTTAGTCCAAGCCGTACACCGCGTCGGCCACGCCGCCTTCGTTGCGCGTCAGAATCAGGCGGTTCGAGCATGGCGTTGCCGTCGCCCATTTTCAAGATGACCACTTTGGCATCGTTGGCCGATTCGAACGCCGTAATCGTCTCTTTCGGCAAATCGCCCGAATCATGCACCCATAAACGCACTTCCGTGGCTGCCAAAGCAGCCTGCACCAAACGGCCCTTCACGCCGGCCAATACGTTTTCAAACGCATTTCAATATTCTCCTAATAAAAACCGATTCCCAGCCGCCAATCGGCACAGAAAATCGGTTTGAGGTGCGTTTTGCGCAAATCGCCCTAGTTTCCACGCCAGTATCTATCTGCAACAGGTTCACGGGTATTATCTCAGCCCAGCTGTGCAGCACCCCCGACTAAAACAAGCGAGCCATTTCTGGCACAATCGTGCGTCTTTGCAAAGATTGGTGCCATTGAAAACAATCCGATGAAATTTTTCGAAAAAGTTTGCAAACAGGGGTTTCGACAGGCGCTCTGTTTCGCGTATAATGCCAGTCTTTCGGTCGTTAAGCTCAGTCGGTAGAGCGGACTTTTAATCCGTTGGTCGAGCGTTCAGATCGCTCGACCCACAAATTTCAGGAGCTTAATCTTTGGTTAAGCTCACTTTTGTACCGCGCGGCAGCCGTTCAGCAGCCTGCACTTTGTTTGGGGAAGTGCAGGCTGCTTTTCGTTCAGAAAAATCCGTCAGTAGGGTACTGTGGCAATGCTGAACACGGCGGCGATGGCGTCGTCCAGCATCGCCGAACCCGCCGCTCGCCAGCGGTCGAACCAGCGGATGGGCGGCGGTTTCACGGCATCGAACAGGCGGAACAGGGCGAGCGAGCGCCCACGAACCGCAAACCTTGCGGCACGCACTGCCAAAACGAACAACATGGCGACGATTTCATCCCACACGATGCCGCCGTAATCGTGCACGCCCGTCGCGTTCGGTTTCGGCTGCAAATCAAATGCCGATGAGAAAAACAGCGGGATGCACCAAAGCGCAAAGCGAGAACCAGTCATGCCCGGAACCGAGCAGCAGTCCGGCGAATGACGGCAGACGGCAGCGTGCCGAGGTGCCAGGCGCTTTTAGTCGAGCCTGTGCCAGCCGAAAACCGAGCAGGCGCACGGGGCTGCCAGAGCACAAGGAAGGTGGGTGTGAATGCAGGCTGCTTTTTGGCGTTCATGACGGTGTTTCGCTTTCTTGCAGGACGGTGGCGATGGCGTGGGCGACGTATTCGATGTTGCGGCTGTTCAGGCCGGCCATGCAGGCGGCCGGTTTGAGCGGGTATCACGGCAAATTCGATCTTGTAGAGCGCTGCCTTGGCGTTCGTTCCAGGCCTGTGTCCCGGAACATGCCGCGCTGGGTAGGTAATGGCGGAAATCGTGTTGCGGCAGCCGTTGCGACAATGCGTCGTGCAGTTGGCGGCGCATGCGTTTGATGCGGTCGCGCATGGCATAGACTTCGTTTTGCCATTGGCGGTGCAGGCTGCTTTCGTTCAGCACGCGCGCGGCAATGTCCGCACCAGTGGAAGGGTGGGCTGGAATAAATGCGCCACGCCGAATTTCAGCTGGCCTAACACCCGCTCCGCCTGTTCGGCGGTGGGGCGAGACGGCGGCTAGAATGCCGACGCGTTCGCCGCAGTAAAGACATGTTTTGGAATACGGCTGCTGACGAAAAACGACAAGCCCATATCGGCGGCTTTGCGCACGGCGTAAAGCATCGCGGTCGAAATCGTCGCCGAAGCCCTGATGAGCGATGTCCATCAGCGCAATCAGGCGGCGGCTTTTGGATGATGTGCCGCGCTTCATCCCACTGTTCGGGCGACAAATCCACGCCGGTGGGGTTGTGGCAGCAGGGGTGCAGCAGCACGATGTCGCCGCTGTCCAGCGTGTGCAGAACTGCGTCAGTTCGGTAAAAGCGCACGCCGATGGTTTCGGGGTCGTAATACGGATAAGTGCCAACTCGATGCCCGCGCCTTCAAAAATACCGGTGGTTGTCCACGTTGGGTCGCTCACGAAAGGCGCGCGATTAGCGGATACAGCGTTTCAGAAAAGTCCGCCGCCGGTTTCAGCGCGCGGAGCCGCCCAGCGTTTGCACGGCGACGGCGCGGTTTTCTGCAAAACAGGGTGTTCGTTGCCCAGCGCGCACGCAATGCGGCGGCGCGGAAGGCGGCGTGGCCTTCCATCGGCAGATGGGGCTGCGCACTGAACGGCTGCTGCATTTGGGCGGTGTGCGCGGCTTCGGGTAGCGGCAGGCAGCCTGCATCGTCAAAATAAATGCCGATGCTCAAATTGACTTTAATGTTCGCGCGTTCGTTATTGAAGGTTTCGACCAGGCTCAGAATCGAGATTCGCCCGCATGGGCTTAGAGATGTTGGAACATGATGGGTTTTCGATGGGGTACAAAGGCGGCTTCGGGGTGCAGGCTGCTTTTGAAACGTGCGACCGATGCGTCTTCTTCAAAATACCGTTGAAGAAAAAGCAGCCTGCACGCGATGCCGTAATGGCAATTGGCAAGGTGCAGGCTGCTTGCACCCCGTTTACACGGCTTCGGTGCGTTCGATGAGCACGCTGGCTCGCCGACACATGCGGTTCAGCTGGGCGCGTACTGGCGTGGTAATCGTTCAGCCAGCCAGTTCTTCTTCGGTGGGCAGCGCGGTATCGACCAGCCGCGTGTCAATCGGGCAGAAACATTACCGTTTCAAAATACAGATATTCGCGAACGCGGTTTCCTGCAGCGCGCCGCACTCGGTTCGCGCACCGGGTTTTCGTGCGGATGCCCCACTGCTGCGGGCGGTACAAACCCGGCTCGTTCAAGTGTACATGCCTTCGCGCATGGCGTGGTGCGGCGCGGCGGGCGCGGTGAGCAATGCGCTGCGGGCCTTCGTGCAGCGTTCGAAATAGCCCACGCCGTGACCCGTGCCCGTGGCCGTAATCGCATGCGCCGCCCACAAAGGTTTGCGGCAGATGGCGTCCAACAGCGGCGACAAAATGCCTTCAGGGGAACACGGTGGTGGCCGGCGCGACGTGCGCTGAGCACCAGGGGTGAAAATCGCGTTTTGCGCGGCCCGGTGGGGTGTGCAATCGGGATCACGCGCGTGATGTCGGTGGTGCCGGTCCGAGATGTGCGCGCCGGGTCAATCGGCAGCGACCTTGCCCTTCGATGGTGCTGCTGACCGTGTTCAGGGTGCGCTGTGTGCGGCATGGCGCCGTTGGCATTGAAGCCGGCAATCGTGCCGAAGCTGGCGAAATAAAGTGTTCGCGCTGGCTGCGGTGTTGGTACAGCGCGCGTCGATGTCATATTCGGTGACGGTTTCGCCGGCCAGCAAAATCGCGTTTCAGTTCGGCGAAAAAAGCCGCACAGGGCAATGCCGTCACCACCGTGGCAGCGGATGTATTCCTGCTCGGCAGGCGATTTGCAGCTTAGTGAAATGTGCTGGGGTTCATGTCTTCAATCAGGCGCAGCCCTGTTCGGGCGGTGTTCCAGCGTGGACAGGGCGACTTTGGCCGGTTTCGAGCAGCGGCGGCTGCGTTAATCGACCCGCGGCCGGGCGGCGGTTTCGTAAGGCGCCGAGTGCGGATACCGGCCGCGGTCAAAAGCAGCCTGCACTTTGCCGTCGAGTTTGCGTTCGTCCACAAACAGCGTGGCATCGTGTTCGCCAATCAGCAAATGTGCCAAAACACGGGGTTGAACGGCACGTCGCTGCCGCGCAGGTTGGTGATCAGGCAATATCGTCAACGAGGAAACCAGATGGTGGCGCGCCTTTTCACGCATAACGTTGCGTACGCGCGCCAGTTTGTCCGCCGCGCGCTTTCGGGTGCGAACGCGATTCGTGGACGGGCACGGGTTCTTGCAACGGCAGGGCGAGTCGGCGGTGCGAGATTTGCGACGCATTCATCGTCACGCTGTAATGCTGCGGCGTGATGTTCCGTGCGGCAAGCAGCGGCACATGGCGCGGTTCATCGCGGCATAGCATCGCACAATGTGCCGACTTGCGCCGTCCGGGCAGGTGTTGGCGGCAGCCATTGGACGTGCGCCGCCCGTGCCGGGATTTGCCCCCAATTCGATTTCGCTGCCGGCCAGCTGCGCCGCCGCCTGTTCCCAATAGCGGCTGTCCGCCCACAGCGCCGCGGCGGTTTTCGTGATGACCAGCGTGCCAGCCGAACCGGTGAAACCGGAAAGCCACGCAGCTTTGCCAATGCTCGGGCAGGTAGTTCCGACAAATGCGGGTCGGCGGTGGGCGCAATCCACGCGTCTAACGGGTGTTGGTCGAGCTGCGCGCGCAGAGCGCTGGGTTTGTCGGCAACGGTATGCATGATGTGAACCTTTCGCAAGATGAATTAAAAGAGCAGCCTGCACTTGGCAAGTGCCGTCGATTGTACGCCACAGTCAGTTTGTCTGGCAAACGCTGATAAAATCAAAAATTTTCGCGGCAACACTACAAGAGGTAAGGCATGGCGCATTATGCCATCGGCGGCGATTTTGCAGGGCTGTTACGACGAATGGAAGCCTGTTGGCCAAAATCGCCTTCAACCACGGCACCGACGCACCTATGGCTGGTGGGCGATATCGTGAACCGCGGTCGAAGTCGCTGGCGGCGCTGCAATTCTGCCGCCGCCACGAGGACAGCGTGCCAAAATCATGGTGAGCAACCACGATTTGCATTTGCTGGCTTCTGCTAGCCGCGAGGGCGAAAATGGCGGCGCGACACGCTGGACGACATCGTGCAGCATCCCGCACGCCAAGCGTTTACGCGACTGGCTGCGCTGCCAGCCCTGATGCGGCACACCGGCACGCACGTTTTGGTGCATGCGGGGCTGCTGCCGAATGGACGGTGGCGCAGGCGCAGGCTTATGCCGACGTAGTGGCGAGATACCTTGCAAGGCGGCACGCCCACCGTATTTCAGACACATGTGCGGCAACAGGCCGCGGTTCTGGTCGCCCGAATTAAGCGGCCAAGACCGCCTGCGCTACATGACCAACGTGCTGACGCGAATGCGCACGCTCAACGCAGACGGCAGCCTGAACTACGAATACTGGCGCCACGTATGCCGACATTTCCGCTCGGGCAATACGCATGGTTCGATGCGGCGGACGGGCGGAATTTGAGCCACGAAATCGTGTTCGGGCGTTGGTCCGCGCTGGGGCTGCACCGTGCCAAAAGGCGTGTGCGGCATCGGCTTTTGAGCGCGCTGTGGGGCGGCTGGCTCACGGCGTTGAACTTGGATACGGACAGTGTGACGGCAGGAGAGTTTTTCAGGAAGGCGGTTCATTAGGGCCGCTGCGGACGAAAGATAATGTGCAGGCTGCTTTTGGGATGGGTTTTTCATTAAATTCCGACGATGGCAGCCTGCGCTATGTTTGATTTAGGCGTAAACGCGTAACACGTTTGCTTTATTTTGCCGTGAATATGTATGCACATCAGGCGGGACGGTGTGCCCGTGCAGAGAGGTTCGGCGCGGTAGCAGTCGGGCGCGCACAGGTATTCGCTTTGCGGCCGCCAGCCGATTCGGCCGGCTCGAAGCAGAACAGCGGTTCGTCGTATGTGCCGTTGCGCAGGCGGCGGAAGGTCAGCGCGGCGTCGCCGAATTGCCAGCGTTTGCTATCGAAGGCGCGTTTGCCGCCGCACGGCAGCGTTCGGCGAAAATCAATACATCCGTCTTGTTCGGAAACGCGCGCTACCTTCGCCTTCGGTGTGCAGGTTGCTTTTCGTACACGGTCAGCCGCACGGTGCGGATGCGGCGCAAACTGCAGCGATATGTATTCAGGAGCAAAGTTCGGTGCGGCGCAGTTGGTCGTCATGGCGCGGCGGGGGCGGGTCAAAGTATCCGGGTGGCTTAAAATCAAAATGGGGGCAGGGCGGACGACGCTGCATGATTGCGATTTCGTCCGCCAAAAAGCAGCCTGCACTTGGAATACAAAGGTGCAGGCTGCTTTCCTGTTACAGTTTTTGGGAAGCGGTAGGCCGGCATGACCAAGAAGCAGGCCAGGCACGCTTTGGCGATGTCGAAAGCCAGATAAGTCATGAAGCCTTTGTAGATGAGTTCGTTGGCCGGCACGAACAGCGACGTTGCGCCATACCGAGCATACACGGCGGCAACGCCTGCCGGTGCCGCCGCCGCTTTCGCGGCGGATTGCGGCGCGCACTGTCGGTGGCCCAGCCCAAAATGCCAGCCATGGCGATGTAGCCGAACAGATAGCCGCCGGACGGGCCCATCGCAGCACAGGCCGGAGCGGCCGTTGGCGAGAGCAGACGATCACCACGCCTTCGAAAACATACAGTGTCAGTGCAATGGCGGCTTTTCGGCTCAGCGCGAAGCCATCACCATCACGCCCAGCGAGCCGGCAAATGGCTACGCCCCAAAGGCTGCGGAATGGCCAGTGCGCCAACAGGGCCACCACGTTGGCGCCGATAACGGTTTTTCAGGAGAAGGCGGCGGTTTTGGTTGCGCTGCGCCCATTGTTTTGCTTGCGGATAAGGTGGTGTGCATGGTGTTGCTTTCCTTTGTTTTGAAAGTGACAAAGTCCTATATTATGTTGGAGCGTGTGCCAGATGGCAAGGTTAGCTATGGCGAATTTTGATAATTTGACTGATATTCCGTATGTTAAAAGTGCAGGCTGCTTGAAGCGGTAATTCATGTTCAAAAGCAGCGCCACGGATATACACATCAGTTGGTTGAATCGGGAGTTCAGGACGATGAAAACGGCCTGCACCTTTATTTCCCACTGCACTGCAAAACAGCAGATCGGCGGGCACCAGCATATAGCCGCCACCGCCAGCGGCAGCCCCAATAATGGGACCAGTGGCACGTTTTTCAGGCTGCCTGCCGAAAAATTTTCCGGCGATGATGCAGGATGACAGATTTCCGCCACCAGAGCAATGCCCGAATAACGGTGCGGCGGATGGTCGTTTGCGCGCGGAATGGATTGCCGAAACGCGGCATGACCCAAAGGCGTTGGTCACGCGTAATGTAAACGGCGGCTGCAATCGGCGCGTCGAACCAGCGCGGCTTCCCAGCCGTATGCCGTGTAAACCGATATCAAGCCATGCGGCGGCAAGCACCACGGCGGCTATGCCTGCGCAACAGAGCGAGGTGTCGGTACATGAATGTTTTCCTTGCGTGCGGGCAGCCTGCCTTATTCGCCGCTTATGCCTTCTTTCGGCGCGGGCGCTAGCTCTCTTTCAGCCGCATTCTTTTCTGCGGGCACGCGTTCCACGCCCAGCGTTTGGTCACTTGCGGGTGATTTTCCACGCCGCACGGGCAGGGTTCGTTGTGCAGCTGGTGGTTCACGGCGTATTTGCGGTCGGATAGGTGTCGCGGCTGTGAAAAGGTTGTGCCAAAGCGCGATTTTGCGTTCCGCAAATGCCCTGCGCCGCACTGCAGGATGAGGTCACGCCGGTGTCTTTCGGTTTTCCAGCGGCTCGACGTGTTTGCATTTTCGGATGGTGGGCGCAGCCGATAGATTTGCTGCCGGTGCGACTGTTTTTGAACACGGTTGTCCGCCGCATTTGGGGCGGCTACGTCCGGCAATTCGGCCTGCGCCTGCGCGTCGCGTTCACATGCGTTCAGCAGCCTACGCTCAGCGGTTTTCGTTGACGTTGCGCGTGTAATCGCATTCGGGATAGCCCGCGCAGGCGGCGAACGGCCGGCTTTGCCAATTTGATTTTGCAGTTGTGCTGGCCCGCATTTGGGGCAGGTCTCGTCCAATTCCTGCGTGGTGAATTTGGCGCGCTCGATGCCTTCTTTTTCTTCAATCTCGCTTGTGGAAAGCCTTTTCCAGAATTTGTCCATCACGGGCACCCGCGCGTTTGCCGTTGGCGATTTCGTCCAGCTGGTCTTCCAGTTTCTTGCGGTGAAATCGTAGTCCACTAGCTCGAAAATGCTCGGTGAATTTATTGACGATGTCGCCGTGTCGGTGGGCTGGAAGCGGCGTTGCTCCACAATCACATATTCGCGGTCTTTCAGCGTTTTTGATAATGCTGGCATATGTGGACGGGCGGCCGATGCCGGGTCTTCCAGCGCCTTCACCAAAAGTCGCTTCGTTGAAGCGCGGCGGCAGCTGGGTGGTGATTATTTGCATTCGCCATAAGTTTGTCCACAGGCACGTCGCCAGCCGCCATTTCGAGCGGTTTTTCGCGTCTTCGCTCTCGTCGTCTTCGTCCTGGCCTTCTTGGTAAACGCTCAAAAAGCCGGCAAACACCAGCACTTGCGAAGCGCGGAACACGCCTTCGCCATGTGGATATCCACCGTGGTGGCGTCAGATTTCGCGTCCACCATCTGGCGGGCCATGGTGCGCTGCCAAATCATTTGGTAGAGCTTGAACTGGTCGGGCGACAGAAACGGCTTCACGCTTTCGGGCGAGCGGTACACACGGACGTGGGGCGGATGGCTTCGTGCGCTTCCTGCGCGTTTTGGTTGGTTTTTGTACACGCGCGGGCTGTTCGGCGGGAAATCCGGGCCGATTTTGTTTCAATATAGTGGCGGATTTCGGTGAGCGCATCTTCGGACAGGGTAACGCTGTCGGTACGCATGCTGGGTAATCAGGCCGACGGCGCCCTGTCCCACGTCGATGCCTTCAAAAAGCTGCTGCGCGGTGCGCATGGTGCGGTCGGTGGTGAAACCCAGTTTGCGCACGGCGTCCTGCTGCATAGTTGGAGGTGGTGTAGGGTGCGGCGGGTTTCCGTGTGGCCTTCTTTTTCGCCACGTCAGCCCGCGAGGCTGCTGCCTTGCAGTGCGGTCAAAATGGCGGCACGGCTGGCTTCGTCCGGCAGCGAACTGCTCAGTTTGTTGCCCTGCCATTGGGTGAGCTGGCGCTGAATTTGGTGCGGCCTTTGTGGCTGTCAAATGGACGGACCAGATATTCTTGCGTTTCAAACGCGCGGATTTCGTTTTCGCGTTCGCAAATCAGCCGCAGCGCGCGGGCTGTACGCGCCCCAGCGCTCAAACCGCGCCGGATTTTTCTTCCATAGAGCGGCGACAAATTAAAAAGCCGACCAGATGAGTCCAGCGCACGGCGCCTGTTGCGCGTCCGCAAATGGATGTCAGGCCGCGCGGCGAATTTCAAAGCAACCTGCCCCTTTGGGCGTGACTTCGTGGAACACCACGCGCTGTATTTTTCTTTTCCACATCCTTCATGCCGCGCTTGGTTCAAAATCTCGGCTAATGTGCCACGAAGTCGCTTCTCCTTCCCTATCCGGGTCGGTGGCCAGGTAAATGTGTTCGCGCTTCTTTGGCGGCTTTCACGATTTCGTCCACATGCTTCACTGGTTGGCGGGATTTCGATGTTCATGGCGAGTTGTCGTCCGGATTGACCGCGCCGTTTTTCTTGATGAGGTCGCGCACGCATGGCCGAACGAGGGCAAGCACTTCGAAAATCGCCTGGGTATTTTTGATGGATTTGATTTTTGTTGAGAGTTCGACAATGAATAGGTTTTTGGACATAGTCTTCTTTTCGTTAAATAGGGTTGATAAAGCAGCCTGCATTTCACAATTCAAAGTGCAGGCTGCCTGAAATCTGCTGTGTTCTTATTCAGCTGGCAAGATGTTTTGGCAAGGGGCAGGGCGGTTTATATCTCTGCCGGATTGGTTTCAGGCAGCCTGAAAAGCCGCTTTGGCTGTGTTGTCAATTCACTGCAGATCTGCCAAAACAGGGGTATGAAGACAGTGTGCCACGACGGTATGCGAACGATGTCGCCCAATGCGTTTCCCCGCCGTTGTGGAAAACTGGGACAGGCTCTGCCAATCCGTCATCTGCGCGGCGATATACAGCAAAAGCCAAAGGCGAAGGGGACCCGCGCGGGCTGGATGCGAACGGCCCTTCACCCAGTGCTTCGATTATCCGAACAGGTGGCGGAAGCACGATGCGGCAATGCTGCAAGCGCGCTGCACACCAACGCGGCAATACCGGCCGGAATCTCGACAATGCAGCAAACAGCGATGCGGTAAACAGTGCCACGCGCGTACCAGGTCATCCATGTGCGGTATCCGCCTTCGGTTTTCCCGATTTGGTGGAGGCGGTAGGGTGCGGTAAAGCGAGGCAAAGAAGAAACAGGGACGAAAGCAGCACGGGCTTGTTTCGCCCAGCAAGGGCAATAATGAAACTATTTTTCAAGCTTTGGACGGGGTTTGCAATGGTTGCAGACTGCCTTTCGTCTTTCCGGCAAAAGGGATAGCGCGCATTGAAGCCGTCCCCGTCCGGGTTTTCGGCACTGCGAACCCGTGTGGGATTGCCCAAACTGCCGCGCGCCCATGGACGGTCCACCTGCTGCAAAATCACTGCCAAGCAGGTTGTGCAGAATTGATGAGTTCGGATAAAAATTCGCGGCCTGCTATCTTTGGCGGTGTGTTTTCCGGCGCGAGCAGCCTGCGCATCGTTCAACGCGAGCAATACCGCGTACTCATATTACTTTTTGCGCCGGGCGATGCTGGACGTGTTGGCAGCGGTTCCGCATCGGCTTCACTGCGTGCCGAAGTCGCCGCCGTCACGCGCAGACCGATGCATGCGAGGCTGCGCGGCAAGTGGGCGAACTGGCGCATTTTCGATTTCGCTCATGGTGATGTTACGCAGCCGCCCCCATTTTTGCGCGACCTGCGTCAGGCGCATGGTGGGGGCGCACGCCGAAATGTACAGGTTTGGCAGGCGGCGGAAGGGTTTTCAAGAAAATCGATTCTGCCGCCGCGCCGCCCTTCTTCCAGGTAGTGCGTACACACCGCGTTCGGCGCAACGGGCGGCAGCCATGTTCCTCGTCTTCCTCATCGGGTTCGCTGGGGACTTTCATGTGCGGAAAAGGCGCGTTTGGCTTGGGCAACGTCTGCCCAGTTTCACGCCGCCGGTGCGCTTCGGGCGTAATCGTGCAGGCTACGTGGCGGTGTGTAAGTACGGCGTGGTCAGGAACAACGCGGCGAAAAGGTGTTTCTCATGTTGCGAATTCAGTCGTATCGTCCTGCCCGTGTGTGCGGCAATGCGCACGCGCCTGATGCGGACGGGTGGTTCAAAAGCAGCCTGCGCTTTGTCGGGCGGCAAAATGCAGGCACTGCCTGCGGTGTGTGTCGGTGCATGGTTCCCTTGCCGTGCAGCGCTCATCAAATCGTCGCCAATCAGCGTGGGGCGGCTCGGTGCGCTGCGCCCACAACTCAGCAATGCCAGCACTGGCGTTTTCCAGCGTCATCTGTTCGTGGGGCGGGTGGATGAGCGCGTGGATGATGTATTCGCGCTGCTGGGCGTTGATGGCGCGCTGTTTCCAGAAAAGTGCAGCGGGCCGCGGTTTCCGCCGAAAGTAGCGCTCGATTTCTTCGGGATGGTAAATCCGCAGCCCGGGCGCTATCGGCGTGCGAGGCTGGCACGTTTCGGGCAGCTCTTCCAAAAGGTGCGCAGGTCAGCGTTGGCTGATACTCGTATTCAAAAGCCTGCTTCTTCAGCATTTCGCCCAAATCGTCGGATGGGGAACTCTTGGAAATCGGCAAAATGTTCCAGCAAAAAGGCGACTACTTCTCTCATGTCCGTCTTCTCGAGTACAAATCCCACATATTTTAACATTGTCTTTGCCAGACGGCTATAATCCGCGCCGTTTGAACAGAGATGAAAAGGAAGCAAGCATGTTGCAGCAGATGAAAACAGCCGTTGCGGGCGCGCAGTTTGTTTGTCGCGTTCGAGCGCTGTGGTTTTGAGTGCCGTGCAGCGGGCTGAATCCGGCATTGGCGTTGTTGGGCGCGGGTATCGGCACGCTGGTGTTCCAGTTGCTGACGAGCGCAAAAGTGCCCATGAGTTCGTCTTTCGCCGCTATCGCACCGATTATCGCCGCCAAAGACAAGAACTGGGGCGTGGGCGCGAGCATGTTCGGCCTGTTTGCCGCCGGTTTATGTATGTTGCGTCTTTGCCGCCGTCATCCGTTGGCGCGGCTTGGAAGCAGTGCTGGAAATTGTTGCCGCCTGTGGTCATCAGTCCTGTGATTATGGTGGTGGTTTGTCGGTGGCGGGTGCGGCCAGCAGCATGGCGGTAAAGCGAGCGGCGATGTGCAGGTGGTGCCTTATGGCACGGCGGTGGCATTGGCGGCGTTCCGTTCACAGTCACCGTGCTGGTCACCGTGTTCGGCAGCAAATGATGAAACTCATCCCGATTCTGATTGGCGTGGGCGCGGTTTACGTTGCGGCGGCGCGCTGGCCAGCAGGTGAATTTTGAGCAGGTGGCGGCCGCTGCTTGGTTTGCCGTGACCTGGAATTTACACCAAGCCGGAAGTGAACTGGAGGTGCGTGCGTTTTCGTGCTGCCCGTGGCCACTGCGCCGGCCGTCGAGCACATTGGCGGCATTTTGGCGATTGGCGCAGTGCACGGTGAGTGATTACGGCGGCCGACCGCCTGGACAAAACGCTGGCGGGCGACGTTTGGGCGTGTGCGTGGCGAGCGTGTGATTGCGGCCCGCCGGTAACGCATACGGCGAAGTGACCGGTGCGTGATGATGACACAAAACGGCAACCCCGTGATGCGGACGTGGGCGGCGGTGTCACCATCCGCACATGGCGTTTTCGGCAAAGTTCAATGCGTTTTGGCGTCAGATTCCGCTGCCGGTGACGGCGGCGTGATGCCGCTGCTGTTCCGGCACGATTGCCTCTTTGCGCCTGGAAAACGCTGATTGATGCGAAAGTGGTTTGATGCGCCCGAAAATTCTGGTGATTGCCAGCACGACGCTGACGGTGCTGGGCGGCTTTTCAGCACCAAATCGCGACATGGCGTTTGGCAGGCGTGGGTTTGTCGGCATTGCTGCGGCGATTTTGGTTGAATGCGGTGCCGCCCGACCGCGCCGAATAAATCCGCTCGGTTCGCAAAGCGGCCCGCATGCTTCGGCGAGCGGAATCTGGCCAAAAGCGCAGGCTGCTTTTCACGTTTTGATTAAGACATTCACGAACATCGTGGCATTACCATATCGACTCAAACCCGAGAACACGTTTGTGCTGATGAAAGCTAAATTGTTGAAATTAGCATGGTGGTGATTCTGGCAGCTCTTTGGGCGCATGCGCCCAACATGACGGCAGCACAACGCAACACCATATGCGCTGCTGCCGCAGGCGCGGCGGCCGGCAAACCTCGCTGGGCAACAGCACCGCGGCTACTCTGGGTGGCGCGGCATTGGGCGGCGTCACGGGCAGCCAAGTGAAACAATTGTCAAAGGGTTTGGCATATCTTGAGCGGCCTGCATCTCGTTCTTTCGCGCTCGCTTTAGTGGTTTAGCGTTACGTCAATAGGGTTTTCGGCGCAGCGTTTGCTGGCCAGATATCACGCCGGATATCACGGGCACGCGCCGGCATACGCAGGGTCATGCGCCGCCTTCGCCGTTGAGCAGCGCGTCGGCACTAGCGCCGTACGCACTCGGACGTGATTTCGACATTGAGCGGGGAAACGAGTGGCGCCGCCGGCATCCACATCGCGATAAACACATCAGGAACGTGCCGACGCGTTGTCCGCCGGTCCGGTAGTAATGACTTTTTGCGTACCGCCTTTCGCTTTGCGTCGTCGAAATAATCGAAAATGCGCTTTGCATTCGCCGCCGGGGCGGTGGCTGCGCACCCGCATGCCTTCGCCGCTTTTCGGCCGGCCAGTGGATGGCGGCGGTGATGCGTGCTTCCAGTCGGGCAATCAGCGGGATGCTCGGCACGGGCGAAAGCGGCGTCTGCGTTGCGCGGTCTTGGTGTTTCACAAATTCGCCGTGGCAGGTCAACCACAGTGGCGTCTTTCCACTTTGCCTTCGGCAAGGGCAATCAATTGCGCGCAGTCGGCGGTAATGAGTTATCCCAGCACGATCACTTTCCGGGGCTGTCGCGAGGCAAATCATTACCGGCGACGCATTTGCTGGGCGGGAGGTCAGGCGGACACATCGACAAACGCGCGGGGCCGGGCAGCCTGCGCGACCAGTTTGAAATCGTCCGCCAATGCTGCAGCAGGCATCGCTCACGCCGTGTTCCACGCCAATACTCTGGCCAGGCTTCGGCGGGTACTCTGGCACGCCAGGTTTTCCAGCATGCCATTGCTGGCCATTCTGGGCGGCAGGTGTTGCAGCGGCGGTGAGGTTGCGCGGGTAACCTGCAAACAGACGATAAGTTAGGCGGATTATAGCATTTTCATCAGGCAAAAAGCGAGCCCGCACCCATTGAAGCGCAGGCTGCTGTGTGGGTCAATCGGACTACCAGATATCGCTTTTGATTTTTGCGTTTCAGCACAGGGTGTTCGCTCAATTTCGAATTCCGGCTCGGCTTTGCCCATGCGGATTTTGACCGTATAGTCTTTCAGCATCAGCAGCACCACTTTATACAGCAGCACACCGCCACCAGGGCATTCATCAGCGCCATCACGCCCATGCTCAAATCAGCGCCCATGTCCCACATAATCGCCACTTTGGCAATCGAACCGAAACACGAACGCCAGCACCAGCATGCGGAACACCGCCAGCACGAAGCGGTTGCTGTGCAGATAAAGAATATTCAGATTCGGCACAGGCATAGATTGCCGATGATGGACGAGAAGCAGAACATGAACAGCACCACGGCCAAGAAGGTTTGCGCCCAGGGCCGATGTGTGTTTCAAAGCAGCCTGGTGTCATTTGGATGCCGCTCAAATCAGGATTGTGCGGCATTTGCGACAGCAGCACGATAAACGCCGTGGCCGAACACACGATAATCGTATCCACAAACACGCCCAGCATTTGAATCAGGCCTTGCGATGCAGGGTGTTTCACGTCGGCAGAGGCGGCGGCATTCGGCGCGGAACCTGGCCGGCTTCGTTGGAGAACAGGCCGCGTTTGATGCCGAGCATCATGCTTTGCGAAACCAAACTGCCGAGCACGCCGCCGCCGGTCGCTTTGAACGTGAACGCGTCTTCAAAAATCAGGCCGATTACGCGCGGAATTTCGCCGAGGTTGGTGGCAATCGACAAACAGCGCCACGCCGATATACATCAACGCCATCATCGGCACAATCGCTCGGACACGCAGGCACACGTTTAACGCCGCCGAAAATAATCGGCGCGGAAGCAATCACCAAAACCGCCGCAATGCCGTGTTTGTAGTTGTCCCACACTTCTTCGCTCACGCCGCTGCACCGTGGTCATGCCTGCCGCCGATTGGACAGCCTGCACAATCGTGTTGGCCTGAATCGAGTTATACACGAAGCCGAAGCAGAAAAATCAGGCTGATGGAAAACAGGATGGACAGCCAGCGCTGGTTCAGGCCGTGCGCAATATAATACGCAGGGCCGCCGCAGAATAGCCGGTTTCCCTGTCGCGCACTTTATAAACCTGCGCCAGGTGGATTCGGCAAAGGCGGAACTCATGCCGATCAGCGCCGTTACCCACATCCAAAACACGGCACCCGGGCGCCGGACGCAATGGCCGGTAGTGGCAACGCCGGCAATATTGCCCGTGCCCACGCGGCTGGCCAAACCGGTCACAAATGCCTGAAAAAGACGTGATGCCGTGCGGGTCGTTCGGGTTTTATCGGCTGCCGCCGATTTCACTCAACGCTGCGGCGAGCAGGCGCAGTTGCACAAAGCCGGTCGTCAGCGTGACGCCCACGCCGATTAAAATCCATACCACCAGCCACGACCATAAAGGCGAGCTGATGCGTTCACCGTGCAGTGGACGGCTTCGACCGCATTTTCTTTGGCAAAGCAGCCTGTGATTTCGTTAAACATAAGTCCCTTTCCCTGCAACAATTCTGTCAACACTAACAATAGGTTAGTAATTGTTAAGATGTGAAAGCGGCGATTGTATATATAAAATTCCGTATGTTTGAAAATTTTTGCACGGCCAAAAAGCAGCCTGCACTTTAAAAAGCCGGCCGTTTGCGCACAAAACGCTTTAGCATTTGCGCCGCAAAGGATTAAAACCACGCCTTTACGCTTAACATTTTATTGACGGAGATTTGATATGAAAGCAGGTTTTGTCGGCTGGCGCGGCATGGTCGGTTCGGTGTTGATGCAGCGCATGCGCGAAGAGAACGATTTTCGCGTATTCCCGAGCGTTTTTCTTCACCACATCAATCCGGGCGGCGCCGCACCGACTTCGGCCAGGCAGCTAAAACGCTGCGGATGCTAACAATATTGCCGAACTGGCCAAAATGGACATTATCGTTACCTCGCCAAGGCGGCGACTACCAAAACCGTGTTCGAACCGTTGCGCCAAAGCGGCTGGAACGGCTACTGGATTGACGCGGCGTCCACTCTGCGCATGAAAGGACGACGCGATTATCGTGCTCGACCCCGTGAACCGCAACGTGATTGACGCAGGCCTGAAAAACGGCGTGAAAAGATTGTCGTGGGCGGCAACTGCACCGTATCGCGCTGATGCTGATGGCATTGGGCGGGCTGTTCCAAAACGGCTTTGGTGGAATGGGCGACTTCGCGACTTATCAAGCCGCATCGGGCGCGGGGCGCGAAAAACATGCGCGAACTGATTGCGGCATGGGCGCGGTGCACAGCCAGTGGCCGCCGAATTGGCCGACCCTGCCAGCGCCATTTTGACCATCGACCGCAAAGTCTCCGACTTCCTGCGTTCGGACAGCTATCGAAAGAAAACTTCGGCGTGCCGTTGGCGGGCAACCTGATTCCGTGGGATTGACGCGGACTTTGGGCAGCAGCCAGTCAAGAAGAATGGAAGGGCGGCGTGAAACCAACAAAATTTTCAGGCAACAGCACGCCCGGTGCCGATTGATGGTTCTGTGCGCATCGGCGCCATGCGCCGCCACAGCCAGGCCATCACGCTGAAATTGAAAAAGATTTGCCACTGGCCGAAATCGAGCAAACCATTGCCAACGCGCAACCCTGCGGGCAAAAGTGGTGCCCGAACACCAAAGAAGCCAGCATATGCACGAATTGACGCCTGCCGCCGTGACCGGCACGCTGGCCCACGCCGGTGGGCCGTATCCGCAAGTTGCCAGCCATGGGCGTGGCTCATCAGCGCGTTCACCGTGGGCGACCAACTGCTGCTGGGGCGCGCCGAACCGAGTCGCCGTATGCTGCGGATTGTATTGGCAATTTGGATTGATGTTGTCCTGAATAGAGGTGCAGGCTGCTTTTTGGAATGTGTTTCAAGCAGCCTGCCATGGATGAAGACGAATACCATAGGCATACTCTTCAGCGAACCAAGAGTTTGTGTGAAAAGGTGATTGGCGCGGTGGACGGGGCTCGAACCCGCGACCACCGGCGTGACAGGCCGGTACTCTAACCAACTGAGCTACCACCGCGCAAACCGACTGCACGTTAAAAGCAACCGGTTTAAAACTGGTGTGGTGATGACGAGTCGAACCGCCGACATTCTGCTTGTAAGGCAGACGCTCTACCAACTAGAGCTAATCCACCCGTATTGGGAAGGCAGTATTAAACCAAAAGAATTTGTTTTGAATGCAAGCGTTTTTGCATTGGCGGCAGAAAAAGTGATTTTGATGGGTTCGGGCGGCGCATGAAAATGTAATTTACGCCCAAAAACACAAGAGTTGTAAACGAATATGTTTTTAATATTTTGATTTATAATAATTTTTATTTGATTTAATGCGCCGTGTCCGCATTGGTGCGCTGAAATACGTTATTATGGCGTATCAAACGATTGACTTTCTGTCAGGTGTTCTCACGCATGAAAATATTGAAATGGATAGTGCTTGCAGCCGTTATCGCAGCGGCGGCCTGGGGCGGATGGATGTATTTCCAGCCCAAAGAGAAGTGTCGTATATCCACGGAAACGGTGAAACGCGGCGACATCAACAAAACGGTTTTCGGCCACCGGTGAAATTGCTGCTACCAATTTGGTGGACTGGGCGCGCAGGTTTTCGGGCAAATCAAAAGAAAAATGCACGTGCAAAATCGGCGACGAAGTGAAGGCGGGCGATTTGATTGCGGAAATCGATAATGTGACCCAAGTGAATGAAGTCAATACGAAAAGCGCAGTTGGGAAACCTATCGGGCTGCAGCTGGCTTCAGCGCAGGTGGCGTTGAAAATCGCACAGCGCAAATACGACCGCTATCGAAACGCTAGCGAAATCGCAGATGCCGTATCTAAAGAAGAATTTGAGGCAACGGAAGACGGTTTGGCGACCAACCGCGCCGAAAATCGCGAATTACAGTCGTCCATCAAAGCAGACGCAGATTGCGATTAACACAGCGGAAAAAGATTTGGGCTACACGCGCATCACCGCACCCGTGGACGGCACGGTGGTGGCCTTGGTTGTGGAGCAGGGGCAGACGATTGACGGAGCCAGACTTCGCCCTACGGTGGTCAGATTACCAATTTGCGCAGCATGACCAATAAAATGCAGATTGCGGAAGGCGATATTGCAGGGTGCGCGGGGACGAGAAAATCAGCTTCACGATTTTGTCGAGCCGGATAACCGGTTGGCACGACTGGCGGACAGCATCGACCCGGGTTTTGACCACCATGTCAAAGGTTCGTACAGTAAATCCACCGACACCACGTCCAGCGCGATTTGTTATTTGCCCGCGCGATTGTGGACAATTCAACCTGACAAGCTGGCCATCGGCTGACGACGCAAAATACCATTGAAATCAATTCAGCGCGCAATAGTTCTGATGGTGCCGAACGTGGCGGTGAAAGGCGCGCGACTGGCAAAAAGTATGTGCGCGGTGTTGGCCGCGGGTAACCAAGTGGTGGAAAAAGAAGTGCAAACCGGCCTGAAAGACAGCGCGGGAACATTGAAATTAAAATCAGGCTTGGTAGAGGGCGACAAAAGTGGTGATGTCGGAAATGGGCGCGGGCGAAAAAGCTGAGGCCGTGCAGAAAGCGCATGGGGCCCGGCCCGCGCTTAAAGACGTCTGAATGCGCGGCATTTTGAAGGTGCAGGCTGCTTTTTGAACGTTTGGCAGCACGGTAAAAGCAGCCTGCACTCGAAAAGCGGATAGGAAGCACGGCAAACCGGCGGCGAAATGTCAAAAAACATGGTTGGCGAAAATGCTTTTTCTCGCGCTGGATAAATGGAGCGCCCGTATATGCTGAAACCTATTGCACGCTGTTTTGCGCCTGTTTGCCTTTTCTGCTGCGCGGGCTGCTGGAATGGTGGTCGTGGGGCGGCGAAACCGAAACAGATGAGTGGTTTTCTACCGCACCGCCTGCGTGGCCGTGCCGATGTGAGCTTCGGGCTGCTGCGCGTGGAGCGTTACGATAATTCGCAGCTTTTCGGGACTGGCGCACCATTTCCACCGATTCGGCGGAAGTGGTCGGGCAGATGCTTTTGAATGATAGCGGCCTTGCTGCTTCTGGCGGGAGTCTGGTCGTATTTGAACGGCAGAACATAGCGTTGCGGCGGCAAAAAGCAGCCTGCGACCCGATATTAGGAAACATCATGTCGCTTTCCACACCCACGAACACAACCACTCCCACGCCCACAGCACCAACACCCGCATCCTGCGCGTATCGCTGGCCGTGATTGCCGGCTTCATGCTGGTGGAAGCGGCGGCAGGGCTGGCTCAGCGGCAGCCTCGCGCTCTTGTCGGACGCAGGGGCACATGTTTTCCGATGCCGCCTCGCTCGCCCTTGCGCTGTTTCGCCTTCAAATGGGCGGAAAAGGCCGCCAACTCGCAGAAAAAGCTACGGCTACCAGCGCGTGGAAATCTGGCCGCCGCGCTCAACGGCCTCACGCTGGTGGTGATGGCGGCGTGGATTTTGGTCGAAAGCCGTTATCCGCGCCTTCAAACCCGTGCCCGTGGCGGGCGGCGCGATGCTGGCGGTGGCCGTGCTCCGGGCTCTTGGTAAACCTGTTTGTCGCGTGGTATATGCTGCGCGGCGAGAAGGATAACCTGAACATGCGCGGTGCGTTTTCTGCATGTGATGGGCGATTTGCTCGGCTCGGTGGCGGCAGTGGCAGCCGGCCTGCTGATACAGTTTTTACGGCTGGAACTGGGCGGACTTGGCGGCCAGCGCGGCGGTGGCCCCTGCTGATTGGCAAAAGCGGCTGGGGCGTGCTTTCAGGCAGCCTGCACATCCTGATGGAAGGTACGCCCAAAGGCACGGATTTGGTGAAAATTGCCGAAGACATTCAGAAAATCAACGGCATATTGGGCGTGCACGACTTGCACGCCTGGACGATTACCAGCAAAAACACGCCATGTCCCTGCCATGTGATTGTGCACGGCAGCCCTGACCGTGGCGGAGGCCGACGCGCTGGTCAAACAGGTGCAGGACGTGGTGCAGGGCGCACGGCATCGGCCACATCACCGTGCAAACCAGAACCCTGCCGACGGCGGCGCGGCATCGCTGCCAAGCGTGCGAGCGAGACGGCGCATGAACCACGAGCACGCGCACGAACGCATTAGCATTTTCAGGTAGCTGGCAGCAGCCTGCACCCGATTGATTTGCCCAAAGGACGAGTACGAACCTAAAACCCTCGAAACCTTTGAAAACCTGACACCGCTTCGCTTATCCGCGCTTTACGCTCAAGCAGCAAAACGGTTTTTAGATTTCGGCCAAAGCAGGCGCAGGCTGGTTCACTAAGAATTTCCCAAACTCAAAGCCCGTCGCCGCTGCTGCTTTACGGGCGACGATTTCGAGCTGATAGACGGCAGCCGCATTGCCGAAGAACTCGACAGCCGGCACGACCCCGACAGCTGTTGGGACGTGCGCGAACTATCTATTCGCCCCCTTCGCCCAAAACGGCGCGGGCGATTTGTACTGCTTTTTACGACCGTTTCCGTCCTGAAGCCGAACCGCCCGTCGTCCTGCTGTGGCACGACTGCGACCAAGGCCGATATTTTGTCGAGACAACCTGCAAGCCTTTCTGCTGCGCGCCCTGCTGGAAAGCGTTGCGACATGAACCCCGACACCTCGCTTTGGACGGCGGACGGATGGCGGGCAGCTTGCCGCCTGATTCCGCCACCCACCGCCCCTATCGCCGCCGCTCGGGAAAAACCTGCTGGCAGACATTTTCCGGCGGGAGCAGCAGATTTTTGAAACAAGCGGAGAACGCGAAACCGGGCTGCTTTCCCGCCGCGAAATCGAACAAAAATACTGTCGCGGCAGCCCGGGTTTCGGGCAGCGCGAAAGTTCCTATCAGTCGGAAAGCGAATATGCGCCGCCGCCCGAAAGGGGAATGCGTAAACGGAACGCTGCATTTGAAATCTGCCCGCCGCCCGCGCAGGGCAGCCCCCGTTATGCCGCGCTGAAAAGCCTTGAACTGGAAACAGGACAAGCGGATAAGCAACGCGCTGCGTATTTGCGCAACGTGCAGCAGTACATCTGTCCCGATGTCAGCAGCAAACCCGATTACTGGCTGGATGATTCGCTCGCCCGTTCAAAGAACGGTTGGCCGCCCTGCAACAGCTTGCCCCAACCTGCAGCTGTGGTTTGAAAACGGCGGCACGCAGGCAGTTGTCAAATCCTGCCGCCGACAAAAAGTAGCGGATGAAAAATAAAAAGGATGCAAAACGGGCAAATGCAGCAGCATTGTGATTTTGAATCCGCCCCAACCCATTTCAGGCAGCCTGCACATGAACCGACCCCTGTTTCCCTATCTTGCCGAACACGGCCGCGCCGCCGTTGCCCAAATCGCCGCGCTGTCCGCTTTTGACGAAGAACGCGCCGAAAACTTTGCGCGTGCCACGGCGGGTGGTGGAACAACAGAACGGTTGCCCTCACCGCCGAACAACGTGCGGCCTATTTTCCCGTCGAAGTGCTGGATTATGCCGCCAGCCGCTCCCGACCAAGCCGCCGCCTATACCGCCGCCCTGCTGATACTGCTGCAAAGGCGATAGTGCACCGCCGCCGCAGCGATGGAACTGGGCTGTGCCGCGACCGCTACCGTCGCGAAAAACATCGGTGCAGGACTGCCTGAAACCATGCGACGGGCACTGGACGAAGCGTTTGCCGCAGCGGAAAGTAGCAGGCGTGCTGGCATGACAGGGCGGCAGAGCGCGTTCAGGCCGACAAAAAGCAGCCTGCACACCAAAGCGAAAATCGCAAAAATGAAGCTAAACCCGAAAACGGCAGCATTACCCTGCCGGACGGCAACACCATCGCCGCGCACACCTGTATTTAGCCGACTTGGCCACCCTGTAGTCCCCGTCATCACGCGCGCTTTGCCCGTGCGCTGGAACCGTCCATTTGGACTGTCGTTTGCCGACAAATTCCAGCAATATACCGTTGCCGCACGATTTGAACAGCAGCGGCTGGACAGCGTGTCCATGTCTGCCCGGCAGGCGAAGACAACAGCTGGGAAGCGTGGACTAAAAGCGCGGGAACTGCAACGCCGGCAAGAATTCGACCGCTGGCTGGACCGGCAGCTCGGCTGCGCCCCCACCGTTCAAACATCGGCTCGCAGGCAAATGCCGCCGCTTCGCATGGGGCAGCGCAGGTGCGTATTACCAAAAACAAGACGGTGGCACGGCGGTTATCGTCGGCTACCGCCGATGAAAGCACGAGGAAAAGCCGGAATATGCCCGCCAAACCATCCTTTTCCACCCGACTGCTGCGCCCCGACGTCACATTCTTGTCACCATTGAACGAATATTTTGAGCCTGACATTGGTATTCCGCCTTTTTATGGGACGGGAAAACGATGGATACTCGAACTGCGGCTGGATTTGCACAATGTGCTGCCGTCGCCGTATTTGCGCGATTTAATTTAATTTGCAAATTGACATTTGAGCGACGAGGGAAAACGGTTTTCTGCCGAAGAGGCGCGCGAACCCGAACGCCTGTTGGACGGCAGCCTGCACCCGATATGAAACAAACCAAAACCAAACTTGCCCTGCGCCAAAAAGCCGCACCACCGCCATTGTGCGTGCAGGTCCGAAACCGGCGCGGCGCAGTGGGACGAAAGAACGCGAAACTCTCGTACTGCAAATTACGCCGCCTACTTTTCGATACCGAATTGGGCGACGGCATCGGCTTTACAGAAGCCAACGCGATTGACGACTACATGCCTTTACGAAGAGCGGTATGCCGCCCGCCAACAAGACGAGCGCGTGCTTTGGGAGCGTAACCTTGCCGCACCGAAGCGCGTTTCCTGCGGGTCAACGGATACACGCCGCATTTTCCCCCAGTTCTGCGCTGAGCTTTATGCGGACGGCGCAGGCCGACGGACTGCCCTTGCCCCTGCTATATGCTGTGGGCATTGCAGGACAACCCGATGGATTCCGATGCGCTGATGTCCCATTGCGAGACGGCGGGTTTTACGCAGGGCTGAACCTCGAACGCCGCAGAGCAGGCCGCTTTATACGCGTTTATCCGCTATGGCGTGACAGCAGGCGTTTGCGAGGGGACGAAGATGATATTTTTGACGAGCTACACCGCTGCCGAACAGCAATTTTTGGCGGTGTATCCTGGAGGCGGCTGCTTTTCAAAGAGCGCCGAAAATGTAATCAGTATTTGTGAAACGAATTCTAATGGAACGGTCATTTTATTGCAACAGCTGGAAAACGCGCTTGCGAGGGCGCATGAAAGATTCCCCGAAGAACTTCATGGCGGCTGTGCTGGCGGATGAGTAACAACGGATATTGCGGGAGACCGCGACGGCGCCACGCTGCGGCAGCCTTTATCACGGCGCTGCCATACAGACCGAGTTGGACCGGATGATGACGAGCGCGAAAGGGGGTGACGATGATTGGGTGTGCGTGAAGCCAAAGCTGACCGATGATACCTTGCACTGTATTTCCGAGGCAACGAAGAGTACGCCGCCGCCTGGCTGGTGTTCTGCCAAACGGTGCGGGCTCGATGGGCGTCGTTGTGGCTGGATGACGAAGGGGAAAACCCGCATCGTCCATCTTGGCTCGCGGGCTCGACATGTTGCGACGTTGCGCGCGAAACGGATGGATTTCCTGCGCCTGCCGGCTATCGGTTACGATGAAATCTGGCTGGGCAGAGCTGCTTCGTTCGCCACGCAAACCATGATAAAGACGGGCTGTGGTTTGTCAACCCCAACCTTGCCTTTCCGTGCTCGTGGAAAAACACTCTTCACACCGCGATTCCAGAATGCCGGGACGGAAACTGCATGATACGCGTTGCCATGGGACAGGTGAAAATCTGGACGCCATTTGTTTACTCGTTCACGGCAGGGTGGCGGGATAAACAGCGCGGTGGCATCCCGCAGCAGCAACCGCCACACCGGATACCGTTGCCCGGTGCCATACGCGCGCAGCTGGCGGAAGGCTGGCAGCTGAGCCGCAGTGGCAGGACTGTTTGCCATCCGGTGAGCAGGTGCATAAAACCGCATCCCACAACCCGACAACGGAGCGTACATCGTCGCAACTGGATACCGAAGACATCGCCTGCCTAGAGCTGGGTTTTATCGTAGAACCCGCTCTGCCCGCATTACGATAAAAGCCGCTTTGAAACAAATCGTACCATCCCTTTATCCATTTGGGAAAGATATCCGTTTTGCACGTGGAATTCCGTCCGTTTTCACTGACCAACAACGCCGCCTTTGATCCACGAACGCGCAGCATTTGTTGGTGCTTTCGGCAAATGCCGCCGACGGATATTTCGCTCTATGCGAGACGGCAGTGCCCGTGCTCGATTTTCGTTCGACAAATGACCCGCACACCCATTAGCTGGTGTCAATGGCGGCCTCGCACACCTTTTTCCGTCTGCTGCCACCGGTTTTGTCCTGCATCCACCGCCTGATTGCGGAACGGGCGGATGCCAGCCCGATTCCGCAGGCGATGATGCCGTCTGCGTGCCATGAACGCATCGGTAGCGCGAGTTGTCGAAACTCGTCCGCCGCGCACAGACCCGCCGCTCTGGACGACAATGCTGCAGGAGCTTTTGGGACGAAACGTGCGGTCGGCTGTATGTGAAGCGGAACCGTCCCCACCTGGGCCTACCTTTTTCCCTGTCCGACTGCTTGACGGTATATAGCGCCAGAAGGCGTGGCAATAACAAATGAAGTGCAGGCTGCTTTGCATTGCCCGAAACAGCGCCTGCACCCCCAAAACCCCCGATTAACTCATCACTCTATTATTCAGGCAGCCTGAAACCGCTTTGACCCGATGCAGGGCTGCTTTTCCCCACAAAGGTCAGAACGTTATGAGCCTTATCCAATGTAAAAGACATCAACCGCTATTTCGGCGACAGGGCGAAAACCGCGTCCATCGCTGAAACATCAACCTACCAGCAGTCGAAAAAGGGCGATTTTTGTCGCCATTATCGGGCAGTCCGGCTCAGGCAAAATCCACGCTGATGAATATCTCGGCCTGCTGGACACGCCCACCAGCGGCACCTATGCCATCGCCGGCACGGAAACCTCCAAAATGTCGGCGGACGAACTGGCCGCGCTGCGCCGCAAACGCTTCGGCTTTATTTTCCAGCGCTACAACCTGCTCCAGCTCCATGTCGGCACGCGACAACGTTGCCCTGCCGTCCGTCTATGCCGGCATTGGGGCCACGCCGAACGCAGCAAACGTGCCGCGGGACTATGCTGCTGGACAAACTGAGGGCTGAGAGGCAAAAGAGAAAAACAAGCCCAGCGAACTTTCCGGCGGGCAGCAGCAGCGCAGTGTCCATCGCCCGTGCGACTGATGAACGGCGGCGAAATCATCTTTGCGGACGAACCGACGGGCGCACTCGACTGCGGCAGTGGCGAAAACGTGATGGAAATCATCCGCCAGCTTTATAGACGGACGGCCACACCATTATCATGGTGACGCACGACCCGAAAATCGCCGCGCAGGCCAACCGCGTAATTGAAATCAAAGACGGCGAAATCATTTCCGACCACCAGCAAAAACCGCCGAACTGCCCGACCAGCCAACGTGCAGGCGATATCAGGAAAAACGCGGTTTTCGGCGTTTTATAAAGACCAGTTGCCGAAAGCGCTTCAAAATGTCGGTGCAGGCGATTGTAGCGCACAAAAATGCGCTCGATGCTAACCATGCTCGGGGATTATCATCGGCATTGCGGCGGTGGTGTCCGTGGTGGCGCTGGGGCGCGGCACGCAGGATCCTGTCCGACATCAACAGCCATGGGCACGAACACCATTTCCGTGTCCGCACGGCGAAGGTTTCGGCGACGGACGCAGCGGCAAAGTGAAAACGCTCACCGTGTGCCGACAGCGATGCGATTGCCACGCTGAGTTATGTGGAAAGCAGCACGCCTTCCGTCAGCACGAGGCGGCACGGTTACCCTACCGCAATATCGACCTGACGCGCCAGCGCTACGGCGCAGGGGACGCAGTTTTCGACGTGCGCGGCTTGAAGCTCGACCAAAGCGGCCGGCTGTTGTACCGACGACGACGTGCGCAGCAACGCCCAAGTCGCCGTCATGACCACAGCAACGCCGTGGCACAGACTCTTCCCCGACGGCAGCGACCCGTTGGGCAAAAGCCATCATGATGGACAAAACGGCCCGCTCACCGTTATCGGCACGCATGAAAAGACCAGCAAAATCGGCATCGGCGATTCGAGCAGCCTGATGATGTGGTCGCCCTGCTACCACGCGTGATGTACCAAATCAGCGGCAGACAAACACGTACGCGCATTGCCGTGAAAGTCGAAGGACAACGTGGATCCGCAAACCGCCGAAAAAGGCGCTGAAAAAGAACTGCTGTACTGGCGCGCGGCACGGCACGGAAGACTTCTTCACGCAGCAACAGCGACAGCATCAAGCCAGACGATAGAAAGCGCCATGGGCAGCGCATGACGCTGCTGATTTCCTGCATTGCCGTGATTTCGCTGGTGGTCGGGCGGCATCGGCGTGATGAACATCATGCTGGTGTCCGTGACCGAGCGCACCAGGAAATCGGCGTGCGTGTGGCGATCGGCGCGCGGCAGGGGCAACATCTTGCAGCAGTTTCTGATATGAAGCGATTTCTGCTGTGCGTGATGGGCGGATTGAGCGGCGTGCTGCATTTCTCGTTCGGGCTGGGCTGGCTGTTCAACTCCTTTCGGCAGCAGCGACTTTCGCCATGTCCTTTCTCCACCGCCTCCATCATCGGCGCGGTGCCTGTGCTCACCGCCATCGGCGTCGTGTTTCGGCTACATGCCCGCCAAAAACGCCTCAAGCTCAATCCGATTGACGCGCTGGCGCACGATTGACAGCCAAAAACCCCCAAAACACACCCACAACAACCACAAACAACAAAACACAAACAAACACACCCAACCCCCCCCCACCCACCAACCCACCCCCCCACCAAAACACCCCACCCCACCACCCCCCCCCCAACCACCCCCCCACACCCAAACACACACCCCCACACACCCAAACCCCCCACCCACCACCAACCACCCCACCAACCCCCAAAACCACCCCCAAACCCCCCCACCCCAACACAAACCAACCCACCCCACACCCCCCCCCCCAACCACACCCCAAACCCACACCCACCCCCACACAACACCACCCCCAACCCCCAAACCCCCACCACCAAACACCACCCAACACCCACCCCCACCAACCAAAACACACCCAAACCCACACCACCACCCACCCACCAAACCCACACCCCCCCCACCACCCCCCACCAACCACCACCCCCCTTCGACGCGAACGCGGTAGCGGGCTATGTCGGCGCTGGTGGTTGTCTGCGGCGCGGTGTTGGCCGTGGCGGAGGCTGTTTGGAAAGGCTGCCTGAAAGAAGCAGCCTGCGCACCGAAACAGGGGTGCAGGCTGCTTTTGCAGCGAATGGAAAGACGTTATGCATAGCGCAAAGCCCGCCGTCATACACCATCGCCCTTGCGCGTTCCGCGAGACCGCGTCTAGTGCCTTTCCGAGCCTCTTGTGTTAAGGAGAGTCTGATGAGACGTAACAGCCACTCGCGCACGATTTTGAAGCCCAAAAGGACCTGTTGCAGGAGGTCCGCGGTCGTGTTTTGGGCAGAAGTGGAAAAGCGCTATGAGGGCGGCGTGGGCGTGCGGCGAAGAAGAAAGCCCGCGAGACTGACCGGCAGGCGGAAAGCAGCGGCTGCGCGACGCGCAGAGCAAAATTTCAGGATTTTTGAAGAAGAACGCGCTGTGGAACGGGTGAGACATTCTGCCAAAGCCGCCGACGAGTACATGTCAACGACGACCGTATTACGCCGCGGGCTTTGCCGCGTTGGCCGGTTTGGTGGTCGGCGTATTGCTGGTTTCGCCGCAACGCATTCAGGCTGCCACTTGCAGGCTGCTCCTGGCTACAGAACCTGCGTTCACGCCGATGAATGCAGGTTTTTAACCTCATACTCAGGCTGCCGAGATGAATATTGCCCAAAATCCGACAAATCGAAAACCCTGATGGCGCAGGGCGCACAGTTGCTGCTGCTGCGGTTGCGGCTTTTGCGCCTGGTCGGGTGCATGACTCACCGATCATTATCATCGTGCTGTACCGTGACTTGCCGTTATCGCACCGTTGCGCTGCTGGTCGGGCTGATTTGCGCTGTTGTTGTTCGGTTTGCGAGGCGGTGTTGCGAAGCGGCGAAGCCCTTGGGTGTTTTCGGCGTCTGTGCGGTGTGCTCTGCTGGCGTGTGTGTTGTTGGCATGGCGCATTCCGTCGATTTTGCAGCGCAACGTGACAGCCAAATCCGGCCAAACGCTGGGCGATATGAGGTCGATTTGAACCGCCTGTGCGAAACCGTTTCGCCCGACGTGACACCTATCGTCTGACATCGTAGAAGGGAGAACGCTATGACCCGTGAAGAAGAACGCGAGGCTGTTGGAGTGCGGGCCGAGAGCTGGCGCGGCTGAGAATTCAGGCGCCCAGCTCAAACGCGCTGAAAACCGTGCCCGCGACCCGCAACCATGCCGCCGTTCACGCCTTTCTGATTTCAAACAGCTGGCCAACAGTTGCGGGCAGCCCATATCAGCAACCGCCAGTTATTTAAAATCGCCTTGTTGCTACGCGCTGGCAATACCGCCTTTTAGCTCGGCGAGCGCGCTTTTGGCTTAGGAATACTGGCGTTTGCAACAGGGCGGACGCCGCTCGGCGGTGAAGGACGATAATATTATTGACGTTACGCCCGACTATCCGAAGCTGCCGTATCGGCGGTGATGGATTAGGCGTTTGGGGACAAAATCGCAATGACACGGCGTTGGCTCGCCTTGAGCACTATGTTGTACGCCTTGCGGCTTGCCGCCTTAGACTGTTTTAATCCACTATAAAAAGCAGCCTGTACTTCCAAATTCAGAAAGTGCAGGCTGCTTTTTGAGGTGTAGTTCAGCCAATGGCATAGCTCAAACGATCTGCTCCCCTCCCGGAGAGGAGGGTTGGGAGCAGGGCTTTGGGACACGGAGAACCGAGGTGCAGGCTGCTTTGAGAGGTTTCAGGCAATCTCAAACGGTTTTTGCAGCGGTCTGCAGAAAACGAGACAGTACGAAGGCACGCACATCGGTTCGTCTGAATCGAATTTAATCGATGGCAGCCCTGCCTCGAAAACAAAGGTGCAGGCTGCTTTTGCCGTGTCCTGCCTTAACGCCACACTTTCAATCCCGGGTTGGGCGTTACCGTGTAGCCGTCCTGCCGCAGCAGGCAATCAACCCTTTGGCTGCCCATCAAGTGTGCCGCGCCCACGGCGCAAACAAAGTCGGCTGCGCGCATTCCTGCGTGAGTCGGCAGCCAGTTTTGTTTCCGCGCAATCAGCAAATCCGTGCGAACCATTCGTTAACGGCTTCGCTGCGGCAGGGTCAGTGAAAGTGTTTTTGCCGTCGGGTCGGGCACAATCTCTTTTGGCGTGCAGGGCGGGCATTTGCTAATTCTCCTGCCGGTACGCCGCTTCCAGCTGCTTTCTTCCGAGTCCTCTGGATAGCACGCAGTCGTTCAACATGGCCACCGCCAAATCGTCGGGAATCAGCGCGAAATACATCGTCGCTTCGGTGTGGGTTTTCAATGCGCCGTGCTCTTTGCCCAGCCGCGCCGTTTTCCCGATAAATGAAACTCTTCCGCGCCAGTGTTGCCGTCTTCGTCCTATCGCGCAGCCCGCGACGAACAACACGCCCGCCCAGGGTTCACATATTTCAGGTTTTGCGACAAAGATTTTGCCTTCGGGATAGGTATTCATTTTTCCGCACCAGCGCGTCAAAATGGCCGTCGCCCCATTTTTCGGGCAGCGGCACGTTGCTTCTCATGGCGTTTTGCGCCAGGTTTTTGATTTCGGCTCGGGCGGCTCGCTGACCACTTCGGTTGATGATTTTTGGTTTCGGGCAATCAAATCCTTCAGGGCGGGGGTTCATGGCGTCGCCTGCCGATGTGGTACCGTGCCCAGCAGGTAGGAATCGGCCTGGCCTTCACGGTGGATTTTCCACGTTGCTTTTCCAGCTTGACCGCATTCAGTCCATCTGCACCCTGGCATATTGCTTGGCCGGCGCAATGGCCGCTTTCGGCTGTTGCCTGATACATTTTCCAGGCGAGATTGCCCGCGGAGCAAAAAGGCCACCACCAGCATGACGGAGGTAAACCCCGACCAAAATTTGCGCTTCATGAGATACCCCCGTTTTGGAAAAGAAGGATTTTTACGCAAACGGCACAAAAAGCAGCCTGCACTTCAAATTCTCAAAGTGCAGGCTGCTTTACAGTATGAAAAGCATGAAAACAGCTACGAACTAATCTCTTCCAGCGTCCTGCCTTTCGTTTCTTCGCCCAATGCCAAAATCACCAATGACAATCAGCATCATCACGCCGGCGAAACATCACTGAATATATTGCCGAATCCTTTCGCTGCCGCGACCATTTTGGCGACCACCATGAGCGCGAGGATACCGCCGATACGCCCGATTGCGCCAGCCCAGCCCGGAGGCGAGGCCCGGAAGCGGAGGGTAGAGTTCGGGCGTGTGGGTGTATAAAACGCCCCATGCGCCAAGGTTGAAGAACGACATCAGGCTGCCCCATGCCATGACTTCGGCGGCGCTGCTGCTTTGCCCGAAAAACCACGCGCAGACGGCACGAGGCGGCGAGAAGCCAGCCAAAGTCGCTTTGCGCCGATTTTTCCGCAATGCCGCCGCCGCGATGCAGCCGAGCGGTTGCGCGACAATCATCACCAGCACATATTCAAAGGTTTTGACCACCGTATTGCCTTGTTCGACCAAGAGTTTCGGCAGCCAGTAAAAATGCCGTAATAGGAAAGACAATGCCGAACCAAAAACCAGCCACAGCATCAGCGTGCGCCGTGCGAAGGCTGTTGCCATAGTTGCATAAAACGGATGCGCTGTTTTTGCTGTTGCGGCGGTGCTACGGCGGTTGCGGCGGGCGTAATTCCCGCTTCTTCTTCCAAGCGGCTGACCAGCCGGTGCGCTAGTCCGTTTTGCCTTGCGAGAGCAGGTAGGGTACGGATTCGGGGATGAATTTCAACACCAGAGGGATATACAAAAATAGGCAGCGCGCCGATTAAAAATGCGCTGTGCCAGCCGGGATCCGAGGATAAAGAAATAGGAAGCGAGTGCGGCGGCAAGCCAGCCCAGCAAAAACTTTCCAGCAACACGATAAACCGACCGCGTACTTTCGGCGGGCGTATTCGCTGACCAGGACACCGCAACGGGGGCTGCCCGCCAGTCCTACACCGACAAAGAAGCGGCAGGTAAGCTGGTGTTCTACATCGGGCGAAAAAGGCGCATGGGCCTGTCGCCGTGCTGTGCACTCGCCATGGTCGCGGCAAATACGGTTTTCCTGCCGAAGCGGTCTGCCAGCCAACCGCTCGCTACCGCGCCGAGTGCCATGCCGATAAAGGCGATGCTGACGATCCAGCCCAGTTGTGCGAGGCTGCAATCCCCATTCTTTGCCTAATGCGGGCAATATAAACGACACGATGCCGGTATCCATTGCGTCAAACAACCAACCTATGCCGACCAATACCAGCAATTTGTAGTGGAACCTGCCCGGCGGCAGTGCTTGCAGGCGGGAAAAGAATGTCCATCTTGGTTCTCCTTCGTTCTTGTTGTGAAAGCGTCATGAGTAAAATCAAAAACGGATTTTTGTAGAATCGGAAAGGCGTGAAAGAGGGTGGCGCAGACGATAAAAAAGCAGCCTGCACTTGAGAAATTCAAAGTGCAGGCTGGCATTTTAGATCTCAGGTAGCCTCAAACCCTGCATCAAAGCAACGCCCTGTCTCACTGCCTCCTGCCCCTTTTTGGTCCAGCCGCAGGAATTGGTGGATGATGCGTTCGGCATCGGGTGCGTCGGCGGCGGAAAACAGCGATTGCACGTAATCGTTTGCAGGCTGCTTTTTCGATTTCTTCGGCGTGCCGATTTGTACCCAGTTTGCCGTTGTGCATCACGCCGATGCGGCAGGCGAGTTTCGCGGCTTCCTGCATATCGTGGGTCACGAAACACGATGGTGGTGCCGAATTTCTGGTGAATCATGGCAATTTGGTCTTGCAGCACGGTGCGCACCAGCGGGTCAAGCGCGGAAAACGGTTCGTCCATCAGCAGCACTTGGGGCTTGGCGGCAATGGCGCGCAAAATGCCGATGCGCTGCTGTTCGCCGCCGGAAAGTTCGTGCGGATAGCGGTCGCGGTAGTGCGCGGGGTCGAGTTCCACCAGCTCCAATAATTCGTTCACGCGCGTTTTGCGTTCGGCTGGCCAGCCCAGTACGTCAGGCATGAGGCGCGATGTTTTTCCCGCCACGGTCATGGTGGGAGAACAGGGCGATTTGCTGCAATACGTAACCGATTTGCGTGGCGAAGCTGGCGGATGTCGTAATCTCTAATCCGTTTGCCGTGCAGATAAACGTTGCCATCGGTCGGTTCAATCAGCGCGTTAATCATGCGTAACGTGGTGGATTTGCCGCTGCCCGAGCCGCCCACTAACACGAAAAATTCGCCCTGATAAATGGTCAAATCCAAATCGCGCACAGCATATTTGCCGTCATACTGCTTGCCTGCGCCGCGAAATTCGATAAACGGGACAAGATTATTTTGCATATTGTGCCTTTACTACGCCTTCAAAATTAAGTGGTGCACGTCCTCAACAACTGTGGCGGGTCGTCTGAAACTGCAGCAAGTTCGCCTTTAGCATATGGCGGTGTGGGTGGAAACCCATGCCTCAATCTGCCAATCGGGCGTGTCAGGGATACTCAGCTTTGCGGCTGGCGAAGGCTTCTTCCACAGTTTCATTGTGGTAGCAGTGCGGTTTGCCGGTAATTTCGGTTAGGACGGCGGCTATTTCAGCGAAGTTTAATGATTGGGAACCGGTCAGCGTGTAGGTCTGATTGTCGTGGCGGTGGTTGCCGCATGCGATGTCGGCGATAATGTTTGCCGCCGCTTGGGCGACATCGCGCTGCGAAACGCAGGCAACGCACCCATCATCAGCAGGGCCTGCGATGATGCCGTCTGCGTTGGCAATCGCTGCCATCATCTCACTGTAAAAATTGTCGCGCAGAAAGGTGTAGCGCATATTTGTTTGCCGGATTGCATTTTTCGGTAACCGCATGGGTAGCGCGCCAGCGTGAAGGTGCTGTCCAACGCTGCTTGAGCAAAAGAGATAGACAATGTGTTGCACGCCCGCTTCCGAAGCAGCCTGCACAAGAGTCAAATGTGCTCCTGTTCACGCATCGGGACTTTCGGCGGCGGACACCATAAACAGCACGTCCACCCATTTAAAAGCCTGCTTATGAGCTCCAAATCGCTCATGAGGCAAACCGCCGCGCTTCGGTAGTTCGGCAGAATTGGGGGCTTTGGCGGGTTGCGCAGCGGCAGAATCAGCGGCAGGCCGCGTGAATTGAGGTGACGGGCGACCATGCCGCGATGTTTAGCCGCTGGCGCCGGTGATGGCTAGATTCATGGTGTTTTCCTTGCGTTATGAGTTCAGACAGCCTAGAAAAAGCTCTTTGTTTCAGGTGCAGGCTGCCTTTTATAATTAAATTCAAGCTAGTACAGCGTTGCCGATGCCCTTTAAAACAATGATATGCCATCGGCTCAAAAGCAGCCTGCACCCGGTTGCGGCCGGGTTGAGGCGCTATCGTACCGGCTTGATTCCGCCGGTGAAGAGGGACGAACCAGTATCGGGCTTAACAGCAACATGCCGATTGAGCTGCCATCCATCGGTTTTGACCGAACGCTGCGTGCGGCCATTTTCATAAATCCAATCCGATGGGTTCGGCACGCCGATGACTGCGCCAGCAACGCTTCGCGGTTTTGCAGTTTGACCTGCTGCCAGTCGGTGCTTGCCTCAACCGAGAGGCGGATAAACGGTTTGCCGTTGTCCGTTTATACATTGAAACACTGCCGTGTATAGAGTCGGTAATGTTCGGGCTTCAATTGTTTTCGGAATGCCAGCAGGCTGTCTTCACGACTTTGGCTGTACGGGTAATGGGCCTCAAGTTCAACGTGTTTTTGCACTATAGTGCCACATACTAAGACGGTAATGGACGGCATCTTTGAAAATACCCGCCTGCTGTACCGCTTGGAAAATAGAGCGGCAGGGTGATGCGGTGGTATTCGTTTTTGTCGGTGATGATGTACATCTGCGGTTTGGTGCTGTTGCCGTGCCCGCCTTCTCACCGTAAAAACCCAGTATGTTTTCTTGGCGCGATTGATGCCGGTGTGGTGTACGTCGTGCACGCGCCCAACAGCAGTGCGGCAATGATGGGGAGTGTAATTGTTCGCGGTACCTCCTTTAAGCGGTGGTTGCGATGAAAGCGTCTCGTGTGCAGGCTGCTTTTTGGGTTTCAGGTAGCTTACTCGCCAATGTCACTTTCCTAACCACCCATGTTTCTCTAAATAATCCCGAGCCACGTTTTCCGCGCTTTCGCCTTGCACTTTCACGCGGTAGTTCATTCGCTCATTTCCGCTTCACTGATTTTTCCTGCCAGTCGGTTCAGCGCGGCCACGATTTTGCGGATTTTTCGCGGCAAATCCGATTTCATCAGCGGCGCGCCCGATAGGGCGGGAACAGGGGAAATATCGTCTTTCAGCAGGCGGCAATTGGTATTGCTTCAATTCGGCATCGGTGGAGAAGGCTTCACCAGGTCGATTTTGTCGTTCAGCAGGGTGCGGTGTAGCGCAGGGCGGGTTCGAGCTGACGATATGTTTTCGGCGTGATGCCGGCGGCCTGCATGCCTTTGCAGCCGTCCGCCTCGGTCGGTAAACTCGCGTAGAAACCTGCCTCGAGATATCGGGCGCAGCCCTGCTTTAAGTCGCTGATGGTATTCAGCTGGTGCGCCGCGCCGTACTCTCTTTGACCGCCAACGCATAAGTGTTCTGATAAGACATCAGCGGTAGAAATCCTAGCTGATATTGTTCCGCCAATAATTGTTTGCCCTGTTGGTAGGTTTCGTCTGGCGACGGAATGGCGGTTCTTTCTGTTCGGGCGGCACTTGCACCAGTGTTTCCAGCACCGTGCCGGTGAATTCGGGATAAATGTCGATTTCGCCGCTGTTGAGCGCGTTGAACAGGAAGGCTGGTTTGCTGAGATGGGTTTGACGGTAAACTCTGATATTCGGATGTCTCACGTTCAATCAATAATTTATACATGTTAATCATGAATATCGGCTCGCTACCCATTTTGCCCGGCAATCACCACGTTTTGCGTGGCGAGGCTAATGAAACCTGCGACAGGCCGAGTCGCCGAAGCCCTACCGCCAGTGCGCAAAATAATCGGCAACTTGCGTCGCGATTTCTGCAACAGCTCGATAATGCCGCTTACGCCGACAGCCAGTAACGCGGAGAGCAATGCGCCGGTAAACGTCATCGCCATGTTGTTTCGGTCGATGCCGAGCAGAACTCAAGGTTGCCCAAAGCCGCCCGCGCCGATTAACGCAGCCAGCGTGCGCCGTGCCGACAATCAGCACCGCCGCCGTAGCGGATGCCTGAAATCATGGCTGAGCAGCAGCCATCGGCAGCTCAATCCGCCACAGCGACTCGCCAACGCGACAGGCCGAACATGCGTGTAAGCGTCTTGAATGGATTGATCAATTTGGGTCAGCCCCAGATAGGTGTTTTTGAAAGATCGGCAGCATGCGTACAGCGTGAGCGCAATCAAGACGTGGCGGCGAACCGATGCCGACAAACGGAATCAGCAAACCCAGCAGCGCCAAAGACGGGATGGTTTGCACATATTGGCGAACTGCGCAATACCGCTTCCGCTGCCCGCCGTCTGCGCGCAAACAACACGGCGGTAGGGCACGGCAATGGCCACCGCCGCGAGCAAAGACAGCCCGGAGAGCCGCTAAATGTGTGAGCAGCATTTGCCAGGAGTTCTGCTGCAGAAGGGGAGAGGAGGATGCTGGGCATGATATTTGGCTGTTTTGATGGTTGAGTGGGTTGAATGGCATAGGGTTTTGGCGTGTGGGCGAGGAATGGCGGCGTGAAGGCACGGAGATGGAAAAGCAGCCTGCACTTTGAAATTAGCTTCGGCGCAAGGCTGCTTTTCAGGTCTCAGGCCAGCCCCAGGCCCGCCCTTTCCCCAGCCGTTCCACCAAAAATCCACAAAAGCTCGGATTTTTCGGGCTGAGCAGCATTGTCGCCGTAATAGACGGCGTAAAAACGGTTTGGCTTCGTTTCAAGGCGCGGTCGGGCAGGAGTTCGTGCAGGTGTCCCGCAGCAATATCGGCGGCGACGGTGAAATCCGACAGGCAGGCGATGCCGTTGCCTTCCAGGCACAGGCGGCGGATGGTTTCGCCGCTGTTGGCGGACAGTGCGGCACGGCGGCGTAGGGCGTGTGCCGGTGTCGGCAAACGGCCAGTTGTTCAGGGTTTTGGGCTCCGGAGAAGCCGATGAGGGTGTGCTGCGACAGGTCGGCGACGGTTTGGGGCGTGCCGTGAGCGGGCGAGATAATCGGGCGCGGCAACGAGTTTCGGACGGCTGTCAAAACAGATGGCGGGCGCGCAGGGCGGAGTCGTGCAGGCTGCCTGCGCGGATGGCGATGTCCACGCGCCGCTCGATAAGGTCGATGTAGCCTTCCGGACGAGGTGAGCAGCAGTGACACCTGCGGGTGGCGTTCGCAGAACGGGCGCACCAGTGGGGCGACGAGGTGCAGCAGCGTGGGCGTGGCGGAATCCACCCCGAAGCACGCCCTGCAGGCGCGCCGCCTGCGGAGAGGATTTCGGCCTCCGGCGGCCTCGATGTCGTGCAGTATCTGCCGCGCGCGCTCGAAAAAGCGGCAGCCTTCTTCGTAAGCCGCAGTTGGCGCGTGGTACGGTTGAGCAGGTTGGCGGAGAGTTTGTCTCCAGCCGCTTCACGGTACGGCTGACGAGCGGGTTGCGCCTGGAGCCGCTCTGCCGCGCGGCTGAAACTGCCGCTTTCCACCACCCGCACGAACACGGCCAGTTCGTCTGAATGGGTTTTCCATTGTTGCTTTTCCTAGAAAAGTGTTTTCAGTGTACTACTGTTTTCATTATAAAGCATCGAAATACAATGATGCTTTTCAACGCAAATATTTGAGGGACCAACATGAATATTCTGTTAATTGACGGCGGCCAACATTTCGGCCTATTCCGCCGCCGCCTGAACTCACACGCCGCACCAAACCGCACGCGACACGCTGACCGCACTCGGCCATGCGGGTGAAGGAAACCGTGATTGAAGCAAGGCTACGACAAAGATGCCGAGGTGGAAAATGGCTGTGGATGGACGCGTGGTTTCGGCAGATGCCCGGCTGGTGGATGGGCGAGCCGTGGACGGTGAAAAATATATCGATGAAGTGTTTTACCGCAGGTGTGGGCGAGAACAAGCTGGTGGCCAACGACGGACGCCACCGTCGTCAACCCAACGGAAGGCTACAGCACGGGCGGCTTGCTGCATGGGCAAAAACACATGATTTCATCCGCGGAACGCGCCGATTGAGCGTTTACTCGCGAAGGCGATTTCTTTGAGGCGCGGGCGTGGACGGCGTGTACCTGCATTTCCACAAGGCCAACGAGATTCCTCGGCACCACGCGCCTGCCCTCGTTCATCTGCAACGATGTGATAAAGAATCCTGCAGGTGGAGCGGTATGGCGGATTATCGGGCGCATTTGGAGAAGGTGTTCGGTGCGTGAGTGGTGATATAGTGATTCTAAAATCGCAATGAGCGAGCGTTGGCTCGCCTTGACGTACTACTTGTACGCCTTGCGGCTCGCCGCCGCTACATGCTCATGTTTTAATCCACCATAATAGTAGCAGCCCGCACTTCGGGAATTTGAGGTGCAGGCTGCTTGTATGCGTTCAAACCGTGTGCGGTCAATATCTGCGCACCACGGCCATTTGCTGTAACTGCGCCATGAATTGCGCTGGTTGCGCTCTCTGGGCATGCACCAGCATGCGGCGCACGGCTTCCCGCCGCATTTTGGCGGGTCGTTTTTCCCGGTGCGCGCGCCGATGAGTTAGCACGATTTGCCAGCTGTTGCCCGCGCAGCGGCGGCGTGATTTAGCCGGGTTGCAGCTGGTGCAGGGCGGCTTCGACGTTTTCGAGCAGCATCATGTCGGTGATGTTGTCATGCAGGCCTTGGTTGGCCGCCTGCACTTCCTGCGAATAACGCTGGGCGACGGCACCCGAAGTCGCTGCCTTGGGCGATGGCGGTGGCGATTTGCTGTATCCGCTGGCCGACGGCGGGCATATAGCTGCTGGTTGGCGGCGTTCAGAATCACGCGGCGGATGGTATGAGACGGTGTGGGGCTCGCCGGCGGGGAGCTTGGCCTGACTTGCAACTCGTTCAAAGCAGCCTGCACTTGTTCGTCGGTGATTTTGATGTTGCTGTTCAGGTTTTGCAGCACATGGGGTAATCAGCAAATCTTTGGCCACTTCCGTGCGGTAGGCTTCGCGCGTGTAGCCCAATGCGGCAGCCTGCGCGTAGATATTCTGCACGGTGGTTTTGCCTGCTGCGGCGCGGCGTTCGAGTTCCGCGTCAATGCCGGCGGGGTGGCTTTTCAAATCTTGGGCGCGCGCGGCATCGGCCAGCAGGCGCGTTCGACAAAGTGATTTTTGGCCGCCTGCACCAGTTGCGCTTCGGAATGTCTTTTGTTGCCCGGGCGGCTTTTGAATTCGCGCACCACGCGTTCGATGTCGCGGTAGGTGATGATGGACGGGTTAATCTCGATGGCGATGCTGTTGAGCGGTTTGATTTCGGCAGCGCCGGCGGTCTGAAGAGTCACCGCCGTCAGCCAAAACGGCGGCAGGGCAAAGGGTACGGATAGGTTTCATCGGGCAATACCTCATTGGTTTTGCTGTATCCCGGAACGCCGAGACAGAAGCTGTTCATAGGGGTTGTTGCCAATATTGCTTAAATTTTTCAGTTGAGAATCAGGAAAACGCAGCGGTTGTGGCTGCTTTGCTGTTGCTGATGCCGTCCACATAACGTTGTCCGACAAAGCTCACGCTCCAGCAGCCAGCAGGAGTTTTATATTCTAATCCGATCGTCTGTTCCAACGCCACCCACGGGCTGATGCTGTAATTCAGGCGGCCGACGGCGTATGGGTTTTTGGTTGATGGGGCACTGCGCCGCTCAAGTCGATGTGTTGCAGCTTGCCGAAAAAGCCGGCGTAAATTTCGTGTTGCGGTTGTATTTGTAACGCGCCTCAGGATTTTGCCCGGTTCGGGATCGTAGCGCACACCGATGTCGAAGGCTCGGTATTTTTCTGGTTGGCGTTCCAGTGGTCTGCGTGTCCGGCAAACCAGTTCGGGGCGATTTGCCCGCCGGGCGAACAGGGCGATGTCGCTGCGGTGGCGGGCGCGGGTGCCGGTGCTGCCGTCCAACAGGACGTCGTCGCGCGAAAGGTGGGAATTTCTGCCCGATGCGGCACGGAAAATTTCGAACCCGGTGTCGGCATGGAGGATGCGGCTCTGCACGCCCAGTGAAACGCTGTTGGCGGCGCTGATGCGGTCGCTGCTGAATAAAGGTTTTCGCGGAACAGTTGGTCGTAGCTGAACGGTTTTCCGACGAATCAAAATTGGGCAGGTGGTTTTGGCGGCGGCTGGGGATGTGGTTGTAAAACAGGCGCGGTTCGAAGGTTTGAATCAGCGGTGTTTTAAACCATGTGCGCTCGCGTTCGAGGTGAGCCCGGTGTCGATGTTGGCGATGGGCAGCACGCGGTTCACGGATTGGCGCAGGTTGCCCCTGCCAGCGGTTGAGCCAGTATTGCGTGGCGTGTACGCCGATTTTCGGGCGGATAGCTAAGCGTGGAGAAACTCATTGGATGCTGGGGTACATCACCAGCCGCGTGCCGTTTTGTGCACGGTCGCTTTCAAAGCGGGTAAGCTGGTTTTTCCAGTGAATCGTTGCGTTGCGCCAATGCCGCTGCCAGTCCAGCGATAGGTGGGGCATGAGGGCGTATGGCGCGGAACGGTAGCCGTCTGCTGTCGGCCAGCGTTTGGTATTTGCGGACCAAAAAGCAGCCTGCACATCGCCGCCCCAGGCGTTGCCGGTGATCAGCCATAAGCTGCGGTTCAAATTGACGTTTTCGGCAATGTCGTTTGCGGCCGTAGAAATCGCGGTAGTAGTCGTCATCGGACACTTGGTTGAAGTGGATGCCACCGGTGATGTGCGGCGTGAAGCGGTGTTGGTGGCGCAACTGGATTTCGTAGCGGTGGTTGTGGCGCGAGGCGTTGTCGTACGGCATATAGGCGGCTTGCAGGCTGCCTTGATATTTGGGTTGCAGATAGCGGAATTCGCCGGAAAGCTGACACGCCGCCGCGAAAATCACGCGGGGGTGAAAGGGTGGCGTCGTAATTGGGGGCGAGGTTGAAATAATAGGGCAGTTTGAGGGTGGCGCCGTTTGAGCCGGGCGATACATACGGCATCAGGAAGCCGCTTTTGCGCTGCCGTTGAGGAATCTGCCCACGAGGGTGTACAGAATCGGCACGCCGGCGAAAACCAGCCGCGCATGACGTGCCAGCCGATGCCGGTTTCGCGGTCGGCTTTCAATTCGGCAGCCTGCACATACCAAAGAGGTGTCGCCTCGCCTGCAGGTGTTGAATTTCATCGCGCATGGTGTAGCGCTGGTCGTTTTCCATGTGCAGGCTGCTTCTGACGCCTTGTAAACGGCGGCCTTCCGTTCGGCGGCAAATTCCACTTGCTCGGCATTGCCTGATTTTTCGCGCCAAATCATAATCCAACCGCTCGCCTTGCACGGGCAGCGTCGCGCGCGTCAGCAGCGAAATGGTCGCCCGCCTGCACGGTGTCTTGCCGCGACGGTAATCCACCCAGTCTGCTTTCAGCGTTTCCATCGTGCGTTCCACCAACACATTGCCTTCGGCGCGGTGGCGCGTGTGCGTTTACGCCGGCGGCTTTGTCGGCCGTGATGCGCGTTGCACCGGCGGGCAGGCGTATCGTCCTTGTCGGGCTGCGTATCGGTTTGGGGCAGCGTGGGCGGCAGACGGCGCGCGGCTACAAACGGCCGGACGACCAGCTGTCCGCCGCCTGCCGAGCCGGAAAAAGCAATCCTCAATAAAAACCACAAAGGTTTGCAAACAAATAAACGCGTCAAAATCTGCCTGTGTTTGCTGCCCGCCGCGAAATTCGCTGACGAACAACCGTGAACAAAAACAAACCAAAAACACACACACCCAAACCAACAAAAACCCCCAAACAACCAACCCACCCCCCCCACAACCCCCACCCCCCCCGGCGGCAGCGTTATCTGCATGGATGCGCCGCCCGAGATGCAGACTGCACCTTATGTGCGCGTGCAGCAGCTGTTCCAAATGCTCAACGTGCCTGCGATTCTGCACCACAGCCCCGAGCGAGGGTGTCACGGTGCTGAACGATTTTGGGCGATGTCGGTATCTCAAAGCCATGCGGCATGACCCGTCGCCCGATGCCCACAAAGCCCATGCTGCTGGAAGCGGTGGACCGAACTGAATTGATGTTGCGTCGAGCCAGCGTGCAGCGCTGCCTGAAACTCTGAGCGCGAAATCCTGCTGCGCGAAATGAATTTGTTACGAATGGTTCCGTGGGCAGGAGGTGGAGCAAAACGCTGAATTTCGCCCAGCGCCGCTACTGCAGCAGCAAGGCACTGCAAACGCTGCTGGACGCGGTGCGAGCAGCCGAAAGATGTTTCGTGCACCGCGACTTTATCGTCCGCAGCCTGATGCTGACCCGCGGCCGCCCGGCGTGCTGGACTTCAAGACGCGCTGTGCGGCCCGCGTAACGCCACGATTTGGTGTCGCGACGCGATAGCGTTTATCGAATGGGACGAAAGTTACGCTGGACATTGTGATTCGCGCTATTGGGAAAAGGCGCGCGCCGCCAGTTGCCCGATGCCGGCGGGGTTCGACGTTCTACCGCTGGTACGAATGGATGGGCGTGCAGCGGCGCATTTGCGAAAGTGGCCGGCATTTCCGCGCGGCTGTGGTATCGCGACGGCGAAGACAAATACCGCGAAATCCCGCGCTTTTGAATTACCTGCGCCGCGCACCACCCGCCGCTACACCGAGTCGGCACCGCTCTCCACTGCCTGCTGTTGGCAGGCTGGTGGGCGACGAAGAGTGCAAACGGGTTATACGTTTTAATCTTTGAGCCGAGCAGCCTGCGCTTTGCAAACCGAGTGCAGGCTGCTTTTGGGTATGCTCGACTAGCAGGATGGGCGATTGAGGATACGGTGGTGTTGTTAAAGATGGTTGATTATATCTGTTTGAAGAATATGGCGGATAAGTGTCAACGAGCCTTACCGCTATCCAGTAAATCAGATTGTTATGCCAAAATCCGTTAGCAACTCTTTAATTCTGTTGGTTTTGCGGAATTTCTGTATTCCATGATCGATGGCGAGATAAATTTCGTCTTCATCCCCAACAACATGATACCGCCCGCCCAGTCGGCGGCGGCTTCAATCAACAAAGACAGCGGGTATTCGTCTGGATTTTTGCCCAAAATCCAACTGCGTAAAAAATATGGAGTGCCGGATTCGGTAGCGCTTCATGAAACAGGTAATCAATTCGCCTGTGCCGGATCGGCTGTTCCCGAAAACCATATTGGGCGGTTAGCCTGGCTTTAATTTCATCAGGAAATCCGAACGCGTGAATCGGTTATTTTCAATTTTGATTCTCCACATGGTATCTGACTGGTTTCCCTATTGTGGTTTGGGGAATGTGTCTGTATAAAGCAAAAAGGTTTAGCAAAAGCAAAAACTTTGGAAACTAGTGGAGTAAGCGGGATCGAACCGCTGACCTCTTGCATGCTCATGCAAGCGCTCTACCAACTGAGCTATACGGCAAAGACTGGTGGCGAATCAGAGTTCGAACCCCGAACTACTGGGATTATGATTCCTCTGCTCTAACCGAGTGAGCTAATTCGCCGGGTGTGTGCGATGAACTTGGCGGTGGCGAAATCGAGGTTTCAGAACCCCGGACACAAGGATTATGATTCCTCTGCTCTAACCGGCTGAGCTAATTTACCGCCGATTCGTCATCACGTTGAAAGGCAGCACTATAAGGGAAAAATTTGTTTTTCGTCAAGCGAATTTCGCGTTAGATCGGGCAGCAGCTTGTTTTGGGATTGAATAAAAATGGTTCAGATCGAGCTGCGATTTGATGGCGCGCATCAGGGCGATTTCGTCCGGCGGTGCGCACTTGCGGCAACCAGCTTTTTCTCAGCGATGCCGATGCCGTGTTTCGGCGGCGATGGTGCCGTGGTTGTGCAATACGATGGCGGTACACGGTCGCATTGACAGCTTCTTCGCGGCGGTACACGCTGTCGCCCAGTCACGTTCGCAGGGAGAGGTGTTTGATGGGTGCAGGCTGCCGTCCTAACGGAATTGCCGAAGACGACCAGTCCGGATGTCGGGATATTGCGCGGTCAAATCGCTGCCGCGTTGTTCGATAAACGCGGCGGTGCGGGCAATGGGGACAGCGATGTCGTGTTTGGTGCTGGTGCCGAGCGTGCGCGCTGGGCGGCGGAGATGTTTGTGCAACGCAGGAATCCATAAATCGCGCCGCCGCTGTTGGTCGCTTTGGGCGATGATGCTGTGTTCATGACCGCCGTTTTGGCAGAGGAATTCGGCGAAATTCGTCTTGCAGGTCTCGTGGCGCGGCAGGCTGTCAGTCAGATTCGAGCAGGATGTGCCACTCGGCATTCAGTCGGTTCGGCTGAGGCGGCTGTGCGCGGCGGAGAGATTGGAGGAGCGAAGCGGCTGACGAGCTCGAAGCTGCACAGGCGCTCGGCGAAACGGCTTGGATGTGAGCAGCGAGACGGCAGCCTGCAATCTGTCCAGCCGACCCAGTGCGGTGGCGGTGGTTTGCGGCGGGGAGAGAGCTTTGAGCGTGGCGGCGGTGATGATGCCGAGCGTGCCTTCGCTGCCGATGAAAGAGCTGGCGGAGTGTCGGTGCCGGTGGTGTTTTTGTGCAGCGGGGCGAGGTGGGAAGCAGGTTCGCCGTCGGGCAGCACCACTTCCAGCCCGAGCACCAAATCGCGCGTGGTGCCGTAGCGCACCACGTTCAGCCGCGCCGGCGTTGCGGGCGATGTTGCCGCCGATTTGGCGGAGCCTTCGCTGGCGAGGCTGAGCGGGAAACAGCCGCCAGTTCAGGCGGCGGCGTTTCTGCACGTTCTGCAGAAATCGCGCCTGCTTCGACGGTGATGGCGTTGTCGGCAAGGTTGATGTGGCGGATTCGGTTGAGCTTGCACAGGTGGGACGATGCCGCCGTGCGCCACGCCGCCACCAGCCCGGTGTTGCCGCCCTGCGGTGTGATGGCGATGCGGTGCTGCGCGCGCGAAACCGGACGAGTTTTCATGCGCATTTCCACGCTGGCGAGGCTGCACGACGACACAGTCGGTGCTGGTGTAGCGTTTGCGCTGGTCGAGCAGGAAGGGCGTCGTCGTCGGGCAATTCGGCGGGTGAGAGAAGCGGCGAGTTGTTGGCGTAAAGGGCGGCGTGCATGGCGGCTTTCGGTGTGGTTTTAAAGGCGTTGGTCGGAGATTCGGTCGGCAGTTCGCGGCAGCACGCGCTGATGATTTCGCGCGTTTCGACAAAGTTGCCGGTGTACCAGGGTCGGGCACATGGTCGTGCAGGCTGCCTTCACCGAGCACGGGTCGGTGATTTTGAAAAAATGCGTCTGTCGTTGCCCAAAGCAGCCTGCACATCAGCGCGAGTTTGCTGTCATCCATCACGATGACGTAATCGTAATACTGCAATGCGTCGGCCGGTATTTTGCGGCTGCGGAAAATCGCGCGATTCAATCGACAGGCCGTCCAAAATTTCCGCCGTGCCGCAGTGCATGTATTCGCCGTCGTGCCAGCCCGAAGTGCCCGCGCTGGCCACGTTCACGGCAATGCCGCGCTTTTTGCGCCAGTCGCGCAGGATGTATTCGGCCATGGGCGAGCGGCAGATGTTGCCCAGGCAGACGAACAGGATTTTCATCATCGCACCCTTGTTGTGGAAAAAGGGGATTGTATGCCTTTTTCAAAAGCAGCCTGCATATGGTGCAGGCTGCCTTTTTACTGACGACTAATCGCGCTTTTCAAAACTCGATTCAGTCAAATTAAAGGAAAATCCCATGTCATTTGCAAAAACATTATCGAAACCGCTTTTTGAAAACCGCGCCGAAATCACGCCGCAAACCGTGTCGCCTGAAGTGAAAGGAAGCCGTACTGGAAACGCTGCGCCAGCTGGACAGCGGCAGCCTGCGCGTGGCCGAACAGCAGGCGTGGGCCAATGGAAGGTGAACGAATGGGCGAGCCGTGCTGCTGTCGTTCCGCATTCAGGACAACGTGGTGTTGGGCGATGGCGTGAACCAGTTTTTCGACAAAGTGCCGACCAAATTCGCGCAATGGACTGCAGGCGGATTTTCAGGCTGCCGGTTTCCGCGCCGTGCCCGGTGCGGTGGCGCGCGACGCGGCAGCTTTCGTCGGCAAAAACGTGGTGCTGATGCGCTTCTTATGTGAACATCGGCGCGTATGTGGACGAAGGCGCGATGGTGGACACTTGGGCGACCGTGGGTTTCGTGCGCAAATCGGTAAAAACGTGCATTTGAGCGGCGGCGTGGGCGTCGGCGGCGTGCTGGAACCGTTACGGGCTGCACCACCATTATTGAAGACAACTGCTTCATCGGCGCGCGTTCCGAAATCGTGGAAGGTGTGATTGTGGAAGAGGACAGCGTGATTTCCATGGGCGTGTACATCCCTGCCAGTCCACCAAGTTACGACGATCGCGAAACCGGCGAAATCCATTACGGCCCGCGTGCCTGCCGGTTCGGTGGTGGTGTCCGGCAGCCTGCCAAAGACGGTCGCCACAGCCTGTATTGCGCCGTCATCGTGAAAAAGTGGACGCGCAAACCCCGCGCCAAAAACCAGCGTGAACGAATTGCTGCGCGGCGTTTAATCTTTGCCGATACGGTGGGTGCAGGCTGCTTTTTGAAAGCACAAAAACAGCCTGCACTTTAAAAAGACCGTGTGCAGGCTGCTTTGAACTGTTGAGATATCGACCACTTGGGGCAATGCTTCGAGAGTGGTTTGTTGTCAAAAGCCACGTTAAATCAAAATTCGGCAAGGAGAATGCTTGCAAAAAGTGCAGAGCAGCCTGCATCTATCATACCGTTATGTTAAAAATCACGCCCGTTTGCCAACCCTGAGCGGGGCACAAGGAAAATTATGTTCACCACTCTTGCATCTTCGGCAGCCGCAACGACCGCCTGCTCAAACAATATCGAAAAATCGTGGCCAAAATCAACGGCATGGAAGAGGGCATGAAAAGCCCTGCCCGACGAAGCATTGCGTGAAAAACCAAAGGAATTCAAAGATTGCCAACGGCGCCACTTTGGAAAGCATATTGCCCGAAGCATTTGCTGTGTGCCGCGAAGCATCGCGCCGCGTGTTGGGCATGCGCCATTTCGACGTGCAGCTGATTGGCGGCATGGTGCTGAACGACGGCAAAATCGCCGAAATGCGCACGGGCGAAGGCAAAACGCTGGTAGCCACGCTGGCCGTATGTTGAACGCGCACTGTCCGGGCAAAGGGCGTGCACGTCGTTACCGTGAACGATTATCTGGCGGAGCGCGATGCCAACATCATGCGCCCGCTGTATGAATTTTTGGATTTGACCGTGGGCGTGATTTTGAGCAACCAAATGCCCGCCGAACGCCAAATGGCATATGCCGCCGACATCACCTACTGGCAACGCAATTCGGCTTCGACTATCTGCGCGACAACATGGTGGAAGACGTGTACAGCAAAGTGCAGCGCGATTTGAACTTTGCCGTGGTCGATGAAGTGGACTCGATTCCGATTGACGAAGCGCGCTACGCCGCTGATTATTTCGGCCAGGCGGACGACAATATCGAGCTTTATAAAATCATGAACAAGTGCCGGCGCATTTGGTGCGTCAGAAACCGAAGAGGGGCGAAGGCGATTACTGGGTGGACGAGAAAAACCACCAGGTTACCTTGTCCGAGAAACAAGGGCACGAGCACGCCGAGCAGATTCTGACGCAATCGGCCTGCTGCAAGAAGGCCGATCTTTGCTCTGACACTCCAACAATATTGTGCTGATGACCATTTGATGGCGGCATTGCGTGCGCACGCGCTGTTCCATCTGGACCAGCGTATGTGATTAAGCCCAACGAAGAGGGCGAGCTGGAAATCGTGATTGTCGATGAGCATACGGGCCGTCTGATGGACGGCCGCCGCTGATCAGACGGTTTGCACAAAGCGGTGGAAGCCAAAGAGGGCGTGAAATCAGACAGACGCTGGCCAGCATCACATTCAGAACTATTTCGCTTATACACCAAACTGTCGGGCATGACGGGTACGGCGGATACGGAAGCTTCCCACGAGTTCAAAAGCATTTATGGTTTTGGAAACCGTGATATCCCACCAACAAACCGATTCGCCGCATAGATTTTCCAACGACCAGATTTTCCGCACGGCCGAAGAAAAATTCGAAGCTGATTAAAGATATTAAAGGCGTGCTATGAACGCGGACAGCGGTGGTGGTCAGCACCACCACCATTGAAAACTCGGAACTGGTATCGCGCCTGCTGGATCAGGCGGGGCTGCCACTGCACAATGTCTGAACGCCCAAGAGCACCAGCGCGAAGCCTTGTTGTGGCGCAGGCGGGCAAACCGGGCATGATTACCGTTGCCACCAATATGGCGGGCCGCGGTACGGATATCGTGTTGGGCGGCAACGTGCAGCACCAAGCCGAAGCCATTCGTGCGGACGAGCAGCTGACCGATGCGGAGAAAGAGGCCAAAATCCATGCGTTGGAGCAAAACTGGGAGGAAGAAACCGGCGTCGTTCTGGAAGCGGGCGGCCTGCACATCATCGGTACGGAGCGCCACGAAAGCCGCCGTATCGACAACCAGTTGCGCGGCCGTGCCGGCCGTCAGGGAGCGACCCGGTTCCAAAGCCGCTTCTACTTGTCGTTTGAAGACCCATTGTTGCGCTTGTTTGCGCTTGACCGTGCAGCCGCTATCTTGAATAAATTGGCACCCTGAACGTGGCGTGGCGATTGAGGCGGGTATCCTGACACGTCAAATTGAAAATGCACAGCGCAAAGTGGAAGGCCGCAACTTCGACATGCGCAAACAGGTGTTGGAATACGACGATGTGGCCAACGACCAACGCAAAGTGCTGGCCTGCGTGGCGCAACAGGGTGCTGCAAAGTCGAACGATGTGAGCGGCATGATGAAAGAAATGCGCGAGATGGTCATCAGCAATCTGGTTGCCCAGTATATCCCATCAACAGCATGGAAGAGCAATGGGACGTGCCGGCGCTGACACGCGTGTTGGCGGAAGAATGTAACGTGCATGTGGACATTGCAGGCTGGTTGCGCGAAGACAACAGTTTGGAAAATGAAGACATTACCGAAAAATTGTTGGCGCACATCGAGCAGGATTATGCGGCGAAAATCGCCCTGCTGCCGGAAGCCAAAATTTTCCATGACTATGAACGCAGCGTGCTGATGGGCTGGATTGACCAAAGCTGGCGTGAGCATTTGTCGGCGATGGATTATCTGCGCCAAGGGATTCATTTGCGCGGCTATGCCCAAAAAAATCCGAAGCAGGAATACAAGCGCGAGGCGTTTGAGATGTTCAATGCCATGTGGTACAACATCCGCGCCAATGCGACCAAGCAGCTGATTTCTGTGCGCGTGCAAGACCGGAAGAAGTGCGGGCGCAACAAGAGGCACGCAGGCTTTGGCAGTGCGAGGCGCTGCACGCGGATGCGCCGGATATGGGCAGGTGCTGGCGGAATCGCGCAATGATTTGGCGCGCGAGGCGTTTGACGAATTCGGCGTCCGGATGAAGATGCGCAATACCTGCCCGATGCGTTGGAAGCGGCGGGCAAAATGGTTGCACCGCAACGACTCCTTGCCCGTGCGGCAGCGGTTTGAAAGCCTGAAACAATGCCACGGCCGTTTGGCGTGATGGCACAGCAATAAAAAGCAGCCTGCGCTTTGGTTTTATCAAGGTGCAGGCTGCTTTAGGAATGGATAAATACCGATGAATGCTTTATTTTTCAGAGTTTTCGGAACTGGACGGCGCATATGCGGCGCGCCATCGAGCTGGCATGGCTCGGACGGTTTTTCCGATCGCGCCCAATCCGCGCGTCGGCTGCGTGATTGCGCACGGCGGGCAAATCGTGGGGCAGGGGTTTCATGTGCAAGCTGGTTTTTCCGCACGCCGAGGGTGCGCGCTGCGGCAGGCGGGCGATTTGACGCGTGGCGCAACGGCGTATGTCACGCTGGAACCCTGTTCCCATCACGGACCGAGACGCCGTGCGCCGAAGGTTTGATTGCGGCGGGCGTGGCGCGCGTGGTGATTGCCATGGGCGACCCGAATCCGCTGGTGGCCGGCAAGGGCATTGCCCTGTTGCAAGTCGAGCCGGCATCAGCGCTGCAATGCGGTTTGCTGGCCGATGAGGCCCGTGCCCTCAATCGCGGAGTTTTTGTCACGCATCGAACGCCGTCGTCCGTTTGTTTCGCTGAAAATCGCCGCCAGTCTGGACGGGAAAAACCGCCCTGTCGGACGGGCGGAGCCAGTGGATTACGGGCGAAGAAGCGCGGGCGGACGTGCAGCGGCAGCGCGCCCAAAAGTTGCGCCATGCTCACCGGGTCGGCACGGTGCTGCGACAATCCGCGCCTGAACGTGCGTCAGGTTCCACCGATCCGCAGCCTTTGCGCGTTATCTTGGACAACCGCCTGCGCACGCCCGAAAGCAGCCGCATGATTCAAGACGGGCGGGCCACGCAGATTTTCACGCTTCAAAAAGCAGCCTGCACTTTTTCCGCTTATCCGAACGTGTCCGTGCGGCAATGTGCGGCCGATGCGGACGGCCGAATCACTTTGCCGATGTTTTTGGCGCGGCTGGCGGAAGACGGTATCCGGCGAATTGATGGTTGAAGCAGGCTGCACCGCTCAACGGTGCGTTTTACAACAAAAGTTTAGCCGACGAAATTGTGTATTATCAATCTGCTAAAAATATTGGAAGCAATGCGCAGAGCTGCTTTTTCGCTGCCCGAAAAACTCCGCTGTTTTGCAGCGGAATGCCGAATGAGCAAACCGCCGACGATGCAGATATTGAGGCAGCGATATCAAATGGACGCTGCGCCGCGCTGTGTGAAAAGGCAGGCACGCGAACGATTGTATACTTGCCCCAGGCGCACGATTGCCCTAAAATTGCGCGCTTTTACTGTTATACCGCTGCTGACCGAACGCCGCTAAACAGTCCCAAAAGGTTTTGTTATAAATCCAAAGGTTACCTGTCCAAAGCAATCAAAACAGCTCTGTTTTATTTCATTGGAGTATGCCATGACCGACACCAAACCTTAGTTTGCAAATCAAAGGATTAGCAAAAATACGGTGATAATCTTGCTGTCAAACCGCTTGAGTTAGACATTTACCAACACGAAATCTTTGCATTGTTAGGGCAGTTCGGGCAGCGGTAAATCCACTTTGCTGCGTATGCTGGCCGGCATGGAAAAAGCCGACCGACGGTCAAATTATCTTGGACAGGACAAGATATTACCCATCTGGCGCCTTACGACCGCCCCATCAATATGATGTTCCAAAGCTATGCGCTGTTTCCGCACATGACTGTGGCGGACAATATCGCATTCGACCTCAAACAAGATCAAACTCCCCAAAGACGAAATTGCCGCCCGCGTGGACGAAATGCTGCGCTTGGTTCGATGCCGCAATACGCCAAACGCAAGCCGCACCAATTATCAGGCGGCCAGCAGCAGCGTGTCGCCTTGGCGCGTTCGTTGGCGAAACGCCCAGGTGCTGCTGTTGGACGAACCTTTGGGTGCGCTGGACACTGCGCCAGCAGACCCAGATTTGAATTGGTCAATACGCTGGAAAAAGTGGGCGTAACCTGCATTATGGTTACGCACGACCAAGAAGAAGCCATGACTATGGCGAAACCGCGTGGCGATTATGTCGAACGGCCGGTTGCGGCAAGTGGGCACGCCGGCCGACGTATATGATTATCCCGAAAAGCAAATTTGTGGCGGAATTCATTGGCGAGACCAATATTTTTCGAAGGAGAAATGTGGTGCACAAAGACGAAGCGCATGCCTTAATCGACTGCCCTGAGTTGCCCGCAAAATCTACACTGACCAATCGTTTGTTGCCGAGACGGCCAAACCATGTGGTTCCATCCGTACCGAAGAGATTGATTTGCACAAAGAAAAACCGGCGCACCGCGACACGCACAACTGGGCGAAGGGCAAAGTGAAGAGATTGCCTATTTGGGCAGCTTCGCCATTTACCATGTGCAGATGGACAACAGCCGCATTATCAAGAGCCAAGTGCCGGCGCCTTACTGGTATGTGCGCGGTATCGAACCGCCGACTTGGGGCGACGAAGTATATCTGGATTGGCCTGAAAACCAGCCAACGCCTTTAACACGTTAAGAAAGGCGGTGCATGATGTCTGACCCGAAAAATGTCAAACGCCGTTTGCGCCCCGGCGGGCGTTTCCTTATCGGCGTGCCTTTTTGTTTGGCTGTTCGTGCTGGTGTTGATTCCGTTCTTCATCGTGTTTCAAATCAGCTTTGCCGAACAGGCGGTGCGCATTCCGCCGTTCACCCCGCTGTTTGACGAACAAGGCAGCCTGCACATCGTCACGCAGAACTACAAAGAGATTTTTGCCGATTTCGGCAGCTCGCTGCTGGCTATGCTCAATCCTTTTCGATGAAGGGCAGGGCAGCAATATCTATCTGCGGACGACTGGCTGTCGATTAAAAACCGCATTGACCACCACGTTTATCTGCCTGCTGCTGGGCTGTCCGATGGCATGACGCCATTTCGCGTGCCAAACCGTCTATCCGCAACGCGCTGCTGATGGCGGTGATGCTGCCGTTCTGGACATCGTTCCTGCTGCGCGTGTATGCGTGGATCGGCCTGTTGGGCAGCAACGGTATCATCAACGGATTTTTAATGAAAATGGGCTGGATTCAGGGGAGCCGCTGGTTTGTTTTATAACGCGTTTTCGCTGAATCTGGTGATGGTGTACGCCTATCTGCCGTTTATGATTCTGCCGCTTTATACGCAACTGGGTGAAACTCGACCACCGCCTGCTGGAAGCGGCGGCGAGATTTGAGCGCACACCCGTGAAAAGCGCTTTTCCATCACGCCGCCTTTGTCCAAATCAGGCGTGTGCCGGTTCGATGCTGGTGTTTATCCCGTCCGTCGGCGAGATATGTGATTCCCGAACTCGGTGGGCGGGCCGGACAACCTGATGATTGGTAAAGTGATGTGGCGGGCGTTCTCCGGCCAAAGAACAACTGGCCTTTGGCGGCGGCCATCGCCGTGGTGATGGTGTTGCTGCTGTTGGTTCCGATTGCGCTGGAACAATTCTTCCAAAACCGTGAAATGGCGAAAGGAGGCCAAATAATGCAATCCGGTAAAATGTCTCCCTTTTTGAAAATCATGCTCTGGGCTTGGCGTTTTGTATATCCGCTGGTGGTTTTGGTGGTGTATTCGTTCAATTCGTCCAAACTGTGTTACCGTGCTGGGCGGTTTTCTACCAATGGTAGGCAAACTCGCTTCATAACAACCAGATTTTAGTCCTGCAACGGCTGTCGCTGAAAAGTGCCGTGGTAGTCTTCGCTGGCGGCGGTTGCGTTGGGCACGATGGCGGGATATGCCTTGTCGCGCATCAAACGCTTTTCGCGGCAATACCTTGTTTGCCGGCATGGTGTCCGCCGATGGTGATGCCGATGTGATTACCGGTTTGTCCATGCTGCTGCTGATTATTCAAGTACAGGGTTTGCTGCAAGGCGTTTTTGGGCAATGATGTGAATGGCTGGACCGCGGATTTTTCACAGTTTTCTGGGGCACACCACATTGTGCATGGCTACATCACGGTTGTCATCCGTTCGCGGTTGGCCGAGTTGGACCAGTCGTTGGAAGAGGCGGCCATGGTTGGGCGCGCGTCCGTTGAAAATCTTTTTGTGATTACGCTGCCGCTGATTGCGCCTGCGATTGCTTCCGGCTTTTGCTGGGCATTACGTTGTCGCTGGACGATTTTTATTGATTACATCGTTCCTGTCCGGCCGGTTTCCGTCCACGCTGCCGCAGGTGATTTTCTCCAAAATCCGCTTTGGGGCTTGACCCGCAAAATGAACGTTTGGCAACCATTATGATTGCCGCCGTGGGCACGCTGGTGCTGGTGATGAATACTTCATGATGCGCCAAGTGACCAAACGGGGACGCGAAATGCAGGCTGCTTATCGGGCAGAGGCGGACGCGGTTGCAACATCATCAACCTAAAAAGCAGCCTGCACCGGTTTGTGAATGTGCAGGCTGCTTTCACAAACTCACTGTGATAAAATGCACCGCAATTCCGGGCGATGCAACACGAACAGGCATCGCGGCGGCCAAAGCAAAAGCAAGCGAGGATAAAACCAATTATGAATATCACCATTATCGGCACGGGTGCATGGGGTACTGCGCTCGGTATCCATCCCCAACACGGACACCGCGTCAATATGTGGACGCACAATGCCGAGCATGCGCGCGTTATCCAGGAAAACCGCCAAAACAGCGTTATCTGCCGGGTTCGCTGCCCGAAAAACCTGAACGTTTTGCCGACCTGAAAACCGCGTTGTACGACAGCCAACTGGTGCTGGTGGCAACGCCCGTGGTCGGTTTGCGCGACAGCATCGAAATGCTTAAAGAATACGGCGCGGGCGATTTGCCCATCCTGACCGCGTGCAAAGGCTTCGTGGATACCGGCCTGCTCACCTTTCCAAGTGGTGCAGGAAGTATTGCCGACAATCCCAAAATCGGCGTGTTGTCCCGGCTAGCTTCGCACGGGAATTGGCCAAACAGCTGCCGTGCGCCATCCGTCGGCTTCTGAAAAATTTCAGTGGATTCAGCAGCTCGCCCAGGAATTGAACAGCAGCGTGATGCGGCTGTATGCCAACGACGACGTGATTGGCGTGTCGGTGGGCGGCGCAGTGACATTATGGCGATTGCCGCGGCCTGTCCGACGGTTTGGGTTACGGCTTGAAATGCGCGCGCCGCTTTGGTCGCGCGCGGTTTGGCGGAAATCACCCGATTGGCCGTTGCCATGGGGGCTGCAGCCAAAACCATGATGGGGGCTGGCCGGTATGGGCGATTTGATTCTGACCTGCACCGGGCGCATTGTCGCGCAACCGCAAAGATCGGCCTGGGTCTGGCGGAAGGCAAAACCCTGCACCAGGTGCTGAAAAGAAATCGGGCACGTTGCCGAGCGTCCCCACCATCGAAGGGTGCACAACGCCGCCGCCAAACGCAAATCGATATGCCCATCGCCGATATGCTGTACAGCAGCTGGTGCGCAACGAATTGGCCGCCACCGATGTGATGGAACGGCTGATGCAGCGCGAACCGAAAAAGCGAATAACCGCAGCAGCTCCCAAAAGCAGCCTGCACTTCAAAAATGGAATTTTTGAGATGAATCAAGCATTTAAACAGTTGGAAAGCCGTATTCAAGAGCTTGTTTTGAAAGCTGCAACAAACCGGTTCCGAAAATACGCAGTTGAGACAAAAATTAGCCAGCGATGCAGCAGGGTTGGAACGAGAAAACCCGGCGGCTGGCGGCCGAGCGTGGTACAACACGCCAAAGTTGCGGTTGGCCGCACAAAATAGCAGCAGCGATGACGAATTGAGCGAAAAACTCGGTTTCAAGAACACCAGCTCCAACTGTTGGAACGCGAGGCGTCTGAATCTGCGCGACCAAATCGCCTTATCTGCAAAACACCATTCAAAACAAAGAAAAGGATTGGCAGGAGAGAAATCGAGGCCATCCGCTCCGAACTGAAACGAGCAGGAACAGCGTTTCCAATCGGCAGAATGCGGAAACTTCGCAGAAAATCGAGCAGCTGAAAAAGATTTGCAGAAATGCCGAGCAGCTTCAAAGCAGCCTGCAACAGGGAGGTGGATGCGAGCAACCTTTCAGCCCAGCAGCAAAAATCAGCAATATGAGCAGCAGATTCATCATTTGGATCAAGAGAGTTGAATCGAAAAATCAGCCAGCTCAACCAGTTGCAGAAAAGAAGTGATTGACGTTGCCGTAGAAAACGATGCGCTCAGATCGCAGGATTGCAGTCGTTCACCAACCAATTGGAAGAGCAGATGCGCCAGCGGGCATTGCAGGGCAACGAGGCGCAGGCACAGAAGCCTTGTTGCAGGAGGCGGAAAACCAAAAACTGGAATTGCAGGCGCGGGAAAGAGGTTTGACCTGCAGAAACAGGAGTTCAAGCCGAGCAGCCTGCAGGATACGATTTTTGCGGCTGAACAGCAAAACCAGCAATACCAGCAGCGTACTGATGCAAAGCGCGGCGGGTGCGACGAACATTGTTGGGCCGTTTGCCGGATGTTCAGGATGAGGAAAAATGTGATTGAAGGAGAAAATTCATGAGCATCGAACAGATTACCGTTGAGATTTTTTAATCGGCAGTTCACCATCAGCGCGCCCGATAACGAACGCGCCACGCTGCTGAAAAGCCGTAGATTTGTTGAATCAGAAAATTCAAACCATCCATCAGGCCGGCAGAGCGTGGAAACCGATCGTGATTATGGCGTCGTTGAATCTGACATACGATTTACTCAAAATGAATGATTCGCAACAGAAAAAGACTTGCCAAACGATGAATACCAACATAAAATCGATTCACTGATTGAGCTGTGCGACAGTGCACTCAAGTAACCGGTCAAATTCCCTGCGGTGTTCGTGAAGGCATATATTTCCTTGAACCAATAAGTTTGCTCCGGTTGTCGGGAGCAGTGACGAGGAGCGAGCGTTCTCTTCGTTAGAATGCGAAGCTACCGAGACGACCACCTTGTTTGCAAGGTTCAAGCGGACTTCCGCAAGCGGCATTCGCGGGGGTTCTTCTGCCACTCTTCTTATTGAGAGTGGCTTTCTGTTCTCACGGATTGCATTGACATCAAGTCTGAAAACTAATAGAATCGATGGTTTCTATTATTGATTATTTATTGGACAAATTCTATGAAAACCTTTTCAGCGAAACCGCATGAAGTGCAACGCGAATGGTTTGTGATCGATGCCGAAGACAAAGTTTTTGGGCCGTGTTGCAGCCGAAGTTGCCAGCCGCCTGCGCGGTAAACACAAACCTGAATACACGCCGCACGTTGATACCGGCGATTACATCATCGTGATCGAAAATGCAGACAAACTGCGATGTGAACCGGTAACAAACTGGAAGACAAACTTATTATCGTCACTCCGGCTTCCCCGGCGGTATTTATGAGCGCAGCTTCCGCGAAATGCAAGACAAATTCCCAGGCCGTGCTTTGGAAAAAGCAGTAAAAGGTATGTTGCCAAAAGGCCCTTTGGGTTATGCAATGATTAAAAAACTGAAAGTGTATGCAGGCGCGGAACACCAACACGCTGCACAGCAACCTAAAGTTTTGGAAATTAAATAAGGACACGATAAATGAACGGTGAAATATTACTATGGCACAGGTCGCCGTAAAAGCTCAGTAGCCCGCGTGTTCTTGCAAAAAGGCACAGGCCAAATCATCGTGAACGGCCGTCCGGTGGATGAATTCTTCTCCGCGAAACCAGCCGCATGGTGGTTCGCCAACCTTTGGTTCTGACCGAAAATGTTGAAGTATTCGACATTAAAGTGAATGTGACCGGCGGCGGCGAAACAGGCCAATCCGGCGCAATCCGCCACGGTATCACCCGCGCGCTGATTGATTATGATGCTGCATTGAAAACTGCATTGTCTCAAGCTGGCTATGTAACGCGCGATGCCCGTGAAGTTGAGCGTAAAAAGCGGGTCTGCGCAAAGCACGCCGTGCAAAACAATTCTCAAAAACGCTAATCGGCGTTCTGCCAAAACCACTCGTTTTCGGGTGGTTTTTGTTGCCCGTAAAAGATGCAGGCTGCTTTGTAAACCAATTCAAAGCAGCCTGCACTTTTTAGATAGGGTGTTTCACAAAATGCCCAATGCCACCAGCCCGCGATAAATGCCGTCTTCGTCGATGGGCGGGCAAACATAATCGGCAATGGCTTTGATTTTCGGGCATGGCATTGCCCATCGCCACGCTGAATCCGACGGTTTTGCAGCATTTCCATATCGTTGTGGGCATCGCCGAATGCCATCGCGTCTGCTATTGTTAAACCGAGCTGTTGCAGCGCGGTTTGAATACCGCGTGCTTTGGAGGCGGTTTTGTCGAGCCAATCGGTGCCGCTGGGATGCCAGCGGATGATTTTCATCGTTTCGGGTTGCAGGCTGCCTGCAAGTTCGTCGCGGTTTTTCAGGATAAAAGCACAGGGAATTGATAAACGGCTTGCTGCCGGCAGGCATCAGGGCGGTGGGTGTGCGGAATGCCCAGTGCGTTGAGCGCGGTGTGCAGGTGTTCGTCTTCGTATGCGCTGTATAAGCCGTCGTGCGCCACAAATGCGTGGGCAATGTGATGTTGCCGCAAGCGTTGCGACAGTTGTGCAGCCTGCGCCATGGCATCCATGAAATCCGCCAATTTCTGCCCGCGGTATTCGATATATTGCCCGTTAATGGACACCAGCATGTCGATGCCGCATTCGGTAATCAGCGTTTTGACAGCCGGTGGCAACACGGCGGCGCGCTCCGGCCAGTGGCGGTGAGGCCTCTTTTGATGCAGTTCGTGCAGCGCCTGCCGGGTGCTCGGGCACATGTGGGCCGCGCGGACTGTGATTGCTATGCAGCGTTTCATCGACGTCAAAAGAGATGATTTTCGGGGCGGCGGTCAAACTCATGCCAATAATTCGCTTGGGAATGGTGCAGACGGGGATGGGTTGGATTTTTGTGTTGCGCGGCGCGGTTCAGCCGCACGAAAAATATCGAACACTTCCTGTTCGCGGCCTTCGGAACTGCGTGCGTTTCCGCGCCCGAAGCGTGTTGCACCATCGCCCATTCCAGTTCGGGATAACTCGCGCCCATTTGCTGTTCGTCCGTGCGTTCTTGGTCCCATAATCCATCGGTCGGCACGGCTTGCCGAATGGCGGGGATGATGTCTAAATGTTCCGCCAGTTCATAAACTTGCGTTTTGAACAAATCGGCAATCGGGCTGATGTCCACGCCGCCGTCACCGTATTTGGTGAAAAAGCCCACGCCGAAATCTTCCACTTTGTTGCCCGTGCCCGCCACCAGTAGCTGATGAAGCTGGCCGTAGTAATACAGCGTGGTCATCCGCAGGCGCGCGCGCGGTGTTAGCAAAGGCCACATCCTGCGTGGGGTGCAGGCTGCTTTTGCCGCCCACGCTGCGTTCGGGTGCTCGAATGTGGGCGTTAAATCCAGCGTTTGCGCACGGACATTGTCGTATTGGCGGCGCAGGTGGCCGATGTGTTCGGCGGCGCGGTCGAATTGGTCGGGCTTTTGGCGGATGGGCATGTTCAGGCACAGCACGTCCAAATCCCGTGCGGGCGCACAGCGTGGAAACGACGGCCGGAATCAATCCCACCCGACACGCCGACCACGAAACCTTTAACGCGCGCCTGCACCGCGTAATCGCGCAACCAGGCAACAATATAATCAATCACTTTCTGCGTTTGCATAAACATATCCCATCAAAATGGTTCAATAAACACCGTTGCGCGGCCTTCAAAAGCAGCCTGCACCTTGTTTTTCTGCAAAGTGCAGGCTGGCTCTCCGTACATTTCGGGCGAGCAGAAACTTTGGTGGCACGTTGCGGCTTTCGCCCACTGCGTTTTGATAGGCAGCGCGGATGTCGTCCAGACGGCTCAGGTGCGCGGTGGCAACTCGCTTGTCCACCGCCGCCAGGAAATTTGTCCTGTTCCGCTTTGAATTCGGCGGTTTCTGCCAAATGACGGGCAGCGCGCGCCGTTTGCCCTGCGGGTCGTTTGGAAATATTCAAACGGAGCGCGCGCTCTGCGGGCGAATTGTGCCGCAGTGGCTTTGAACGCGTCCGGCAGCATAGGAGACAAATGCGCCTCACCACTTTGCCCATGGACGAGACAGCACGAACGATTTGAAAGGCAGTGGTGCGTTTTGGGAAATTTCGCCTGCGGCGCACCGAGCACGCTGCACGTGCCGCCGCAAAGCCGTTAAGCTAAAGCCGCCAGCGCCAAACAAAATGGAAGTTTTCGTTGATGAGTGTTTCCTGTATAGTTATGATGGACGATGCGGTTGCCGCCGCACCGAAATAAATTCAGGCTGCCTATCATCGCAGATTTGCGCAGAGGAAACGGGCAGCCGATTGTTTCCGTTTCGCGACAGCGCCGCCGTGTTCCGAATGCCGAAAAAGCAGCCTGCACATCGAAAAACGCCGCACAAACTTTGCGGGCTGCCTGAAATTTGCTACTATCACGTTTTTGCTGTAGGACACATCGCGACACGCATGGTCAAGTATCAAACTCGGCAAAGAAGCCCCGGGCAGAAATTCGCCTCTGCAACGAATTGGGCAAACGCATTTGAAAACGTATCGCAGGAAGCATGGGACGCATGGACGCGCCACCAAACCATGCTCATCAACGAAAACCGCCTTTCCCTGGCCGACCCGCGCCCGCCGGGCAACATTTGGCGCAGCAAAATGGAGAACTACTTTTTCGGCGAAGGCGCAGGATGCCGTGCAAGGCTATGTTCCGAAATAAATAGTGTATCTTCGGCAACGATTTAACAATATTTTTCGGTAAAAAGCAGCCAAAACTATCGAAAAAGCGGATAAAATCGCATAAATTGAATTTAGGTTAGCGACTCTAGCCGATTATCTATCGTATCGCCGGCAACGGCATTCATTTTTAAGGATTTATCATGTCAGTTGAACAAAAAGTTAAAAAGCATTGTGGCAGAACAGTTGGGTGTTGCCATTGAAGAAGTGAAAAACGAATCTTCTTTCCAAGACGATTTGGGCGCGGATTCTTTGGACACCGTAGAATTGGTAATGGCCTTTGGAAGAAGCATTCGGTTGCGAGAATTCCGATGAAGAAGCGGATCACCACGGTGCAAGCTGCCATTGACTATGTCGAACGCCAAACAAGCCTACATATATCTTCGCTTTCATTTGAACGCAGCCTCTGATTAACGGCTCATGCTGTAATCCGAGGCTGTTTTCACTCAACGGACTTTCCTATTATCAAAGAGATGTTTATGAGACCAAAGACGAGTCGTCATTACAGGTTTTAGGACAAATTTCGCCTGTGGGCAATGATGTAGAAACAGCATGGCAGAGCTGTTGGCCGGCAAAAAGCGGCATTGGCAGAATTACCAAATTCGATGCGTCCGATGTGTCGTGCCAAATTGCAGGCGAAGTGAAAAGACTTTTGATATATCGCAATATTTGCCTGCGAAAGCGCGCCGCATGGATTCCTTTATCCATTACGGCATTGCTGGCGCACTGCAAAGCCATCCAAGATGCGCGGCTGGACGAATTTGCCGAACTGGACAAAGACCGCGTCGGTGTGAATATCGGCTCGGAGATCGGCGGTTTGCCGCTGATTGAGGAAACGTCGCGCAATAGTGTGGCGGGCGGCGCGCGTAAAATCAATCCGCGTTTTTTCATTCCGGGCAGCCTGATTAACCTGATTTCGGCCACATTACCATTCTGAAAGGCTATCGCGGCCACAATTACGGCATCGTATCGGCGTGTGCTTCCGGCACGCACGCCATCGGCGAATCGGCGCGGTTGATTAAATACGGTGATGTGGATGTGATGATTGCCGGCGGCGCGGAAGCGCGGTGTGCACGCTGGCGTGGGCGGTTTTTGCGGCCATGAAAGCCTTGTCCACCCGCAACGACGACCCTGCCGCCGCTTCCCGCCCGTGGGACAAAAGCCGCGACGGTTTTGTGATGGGCGGAGGTTCGACGTTTTGGTATTGGAAGAATTGGAACATGCCAAAACGCCGTGCGCGCGAGGCTTATGCGGAATTGGCTGGTTTCGGCGCCAGCTCGGACGCATACCATATCACCGCTGCCGAATGCGGGAAGGCCCTGCGCTTTGGCATTGTCCCGCGCGATTAAAGACAGCGGCCTGCCGGTGGAAGCGATTGATTATGTGAACGCGCACGGCACTTCCACGCCGCTGGGCGATGCCAGCGAAACCAACGCCACCCGAAAGCCGTTTTCGGCGAACATGCGAAGAAGCTGGTGGTCAGCCCACCAAATCCATGACCGGGCATCTTGCTGGGTGCGGCAGGCGGCGTGAGGCTGTACAGCGTGTTGGCCATCCGCGACCAAATCGCGCCGCCCACCATCAATCTGGTGAATCAAGATTTTCGATGCGAGGCTGCGATTTGGATTATTGCGCCAATACGGCACGCAAACTGAAATCAACGCCGTGGCCAGCAATTCGTTCGGCTTTCGGCGGCACTAACGGCACGCTGGTGTTCAAACGTTTTCGACGGCTAATGAACACGTGAAAAGCAGCCTGCACTTTGAAAAACAGAGTGCAGGCTGCTTTTTGATGTTGACGATTGCGAAAAACAGGGCAAGTGCCGTTGATTGATTGTCATGGCATTGCGCCGCCAACGATTCCATCGTGCAAAAAGCAGCCTGCACATGGGTTGCACCTTCCAAAGTGCAGGCTGCTTCCTTATCGTGCGGTTATTTCAACTGCAAATGCGGCAATGCCAAATAATCCTGCGACTGCATTTCCCACCAAACGGCTCACCGTGCGCACGAAATTCGTGGGCAAAAATCGCCTTCGGTGTACAAATCCTCGCATCGGTACTTGCGATGTCAGGCACTAGCTTCACGCGGTAATCATAAAACACGTCCACCAGCAGGGTTAAAAACGCCGCGCCTCGTTTTTCTCGTTGGGCGACATTTTTCCACGCCCGAAATCAGAACGTGCGTGTAATGTTGCGCCAGCCACTAAATAATCCGCCTAGCGCGTGCCGAGACACAACGTGCGGAAATCGAACCAGATAATCCGCTCGGCTACGGGCTTTTGCACGTCAATTCGCGTTCATGAATCAGCGATTTTTCGGGCGCGGCAGGTTTGCCGTTGGAAAAGGCGGGCGAACAAATCGGCCAGTTTGGCTTCGTTTTCCGCGTTATCGGGCACGTAGAACACTTCGGCGGGCGTGAGCGTGCGCATGCGGTAATCTTCGCCGCTATCGACATTCAGCACGGTCAGATGGCGTTCTATCAGGGCGATGGTGGGCAGGAAGCTGCTGCGGTTCTGCCCCTGCGGATAAAGCTCCGGACGGCGCGTAATTGGAGTGGCTACCAGCACCACGCCGTGCGCGAACAGGTTTTCCAGCAGCCGCCCCAGAATCATGGCATCGGCAATGTCGCTGACGTGAAATTCGTCAAACACAAGACGCGTGTTCTTCGGCAATATCGGCGGCAACGGATTTGAGCGGGTCTTGCTCGCTGCGTTTATCGCGCATGCGGCGGTGGATTTCCGCCATGAAGGCGTGAAATGGACGCGGCGTTTGCGGCGGTAGGGCAGGCAGCCGAAGAACGCGTCCATCAGGAAACTTTTGCCGCGCCCCACGCCGCCGTAAAAATACAGGCCTTTGGGCACTTCGAGCGAGGCGGTGCTGTCCCAGAAAACGGTTGCGCTTGCGTTTGAACATCATCAGTTCGTTCCACAGGCGGTCGAGATGCTCGATGGCGCGCGCTTGGGCGGCATCTTGGATAAATGCAGGCTGCTGCGCGGCCGCCTGATACCATGCAAGTTTCGGGCCGTGGTTGGCGAAGCGGGGCGGAGTGAATCGTTGATTTCGGTCGCGACGGCCCCGTTTACGAACAGCAGACAGAGTCGCAGGAGTGTCTCGTCGGTGCCGTCGATGACGACAGTGAGTTTGCCGGTGGTCGGGTGAATCGCAAGCCGTGCACGGCAATGTTCTTCGGCATGAGCGGATGCTTGCGGATGGTGCAGACGGTGTGGCGCACGCTGTCTTCCACGTCGGAAAACCCTGTGAGCCATTTGTCCAAGTCGATACCGGCATGGCGCGAGGGTGTCGATGCGGTCGGCAGGAATGCCTTGTTCCTCGCGCGTGTTGGATGAAGGTTTGCGGGTTGAGTCCGCGCATGCCCAGCAGTCGTAATGCGCCACTACGATGATTTCCTGCACGTGCAAATCGAACACGGACACCACAGCGAACGCATCACCGAACCCCAAGGGTGCGATACCAGCGCGCCGCATTTCTAACAGAGTTTTACATCGCCGTTGCGCAGACTAAGGCTTCGGGCAGAAGTTTTCACCGTGCGCGCGTCCATGCACGAGTAAAATCGCCAATTTCCGTTCGGGATATTTGTTGGTTAAAAATGCCTCGTAGCCGCCGGATTCGACAAATTCTCTGATTATGCGCCAGAATGGTTTGTAGTTCAGACATGATTGTCCTTTGTAGATGGAGAAACAACCGTAATTATATAGCGGATCGGCCTCGCCATAAAAATGGCTTACAAAGCAGCCTGCAACGCGCTATAATTGCGCCGTTCAAATAACAAAAATTCCTTTTTGGAGCGACCACATGGATTTCCAGCAAGCCCGATTCAACATGCGGGTGGAACAACAAATCCGCCCATCGGACGTGTTAAATTTCGATTTGTTAGATGCCCTGAAAGCATTCCGCGCGAAAAATTCGTGCAGGAAAATCAACAGGGTTATGCCTATGCTGATATTTCCTGGCGCGCCCAACGGCGGCCGGATGCTGAAACCCAAAATCGTGGCACGGATGATACAAGGGCTTGTCCCTGACCAAAACCGACCGTGTTTTGGAAGTGGGCACCGGTTCGGGTTATGCCACCGCCGTTTTGGCACACGCTGGCCCGGCAGCGTGCGTACGTCGATACCGACGCAGCCAGCAGGCACGCGCCAAAGCCGCTTTGCAGCAGTTGGGTTTCGACAATATCCACACCAAACCGAAGATGATTGGCGGCGCAAAGCGAACGGTATGATGCCATTTATGTCGGCGGCGCTGCGCGAAGTGCGCCCGAAGCTACTGCTGCAATCGTTGAACGATGGCGGCCACATGGTCGTTGTGGTGGGCGGTTCGCGCGCAATGCTGCCTGCAAAATCATCAAGCAGGGCGACACATTCACCCAGAAAACTCTGTTTGACACGCAAATCGTTTATTTGAACGAATCAAGGCGGCAAAAGCGGATTTGTTGATTTTTGACCGATGGTATCGGTCGATCCATTAAAAACCGTGCTCCAATGGGAACACGGTTTTCTTGTCACTGGGGATTATGCTTTGCCGGCGGCTTTTGCAATAAAACGTGCAATTCGTCTTTCAGCGCCAGTTTTTGTGTTTTCAGCGCATGGATTTCTTCTTCGGCAGAAGAGCCGGTAACAGGGTTGTTTTCCAAACCTTTGATTTTGTCGTCCAGCTCGTCGTGCTCGTCAAACAAACGGGCGAAGTGTGCATCTTCTTGTTTCAGTTTGAAATCAAGTCGCGATCGGGGAACATAATAGCCATCCTTCGCGGAAAGTGGTTAAAAACGGAAACGGTATTCCGTCATGCAAATTTTATAACAAAGCACCCATTTTTGCTACAATATAGTTACAAATCGGCACAAAATAGGACATGTTTTTATGGAAACACGCGCTCAATTCATCACGCTGGACGGCATTGACGGTTCGGGGAAAACGACGGAGCTGAATGGATTCGCGACTGGTTTGCGGCGCGGCAAATGCCCGTAGTGTTTACACGCAGCCGGGCGGCACGCCGTTGGGCGAAAAATTGCGCGAATTGCTGCTCGACCCAGCAGACGCGCGTGTCGCTGCACACGGAAACGCTGTTGATGCTTTGCCGCGCGCCGCCAGCATTTGGAAGATGTGGTGCTGCCGGCTTTGGCGCAGGGCATTCATGTGGTGAGCGACCGCTCACGGATGCGACGTTTTGCGTATCAGGGCGGCGGCCGCGGTTTGCCGGCGGCGGAGGGTGGAGGTGCTGGAGGACTGGGTTCAAGGCAGCCTGCGCCCCGATTTGACCATTTCCGCTGGACGTGCCGCTGGAAGTGTCGGTGGCGCGCATTGAAGGCAGCCGCGACAAAGACCGCTTCGAGCGCGAGGATTCGGATTTTTGCCCGCGTGCGTGCGGCATGGCCTGCAACGTGCGGCAGCAGTCGCCGCAGCGTTATGCGGTCATCAATAGCCACCGCGATAAAGCGGAAGTGAAAACAAGATATTGAAGCGGTGCTGAACCGCCTGTTCCGTTTTGCCGAAACCGAAAAGCAGCCTGCACATGAATAACCGTCAATCGCTTTGCCTGTGGTTTGCTGCTGTTCGCGTTGTTGAAGGTAGTGGCTGTCCATTGGTGGCAGCAACGGCAAACGCCCCCTGCCGCCCAAGTGCAGGCCGCCCGCAGGTGACGGACGGCGGCTGCCCGTTTTTGGATGGTGCAACGCTGCACTTAATCGGCGTGGGCAATGCCAAAACGCTGCTTTACCATTGAAGCGCGGCACGTTCCGCCGCATGTGCCGGTCGATAAGCGCATCGTTTCAAATGAACAATATGGAGATGGGCTTCAAACTGTTTTGAATTGCAGAAGGTGGATGAGACCATGGCGCGTATCTTCGGTTTATCTGCTGTTGTGCGTGGAAGGGCGGAACGGATTGGCAAATCCATTGGCGGGCAGACGGCCGCTCGTTCAGCGCAGGATTCCAAACGCAGCGCCGTGAGCGGGTGTCGCGCCACTGGTCTTTGAAAACCCTTCTTTTGCCCCCTATATAGCCTACGGAAATTTTCTAAATCCAAACAGCAGGTGCCACTATGAGCGAAGCTACTGAACATATGAAAACGAAACCACTGCCGAACAGGGAAGATTGACACGCTCGAAGCAATGAAGGAACGAATTGCCGAATGGAAGGATGCTGCACGATGAAAACTGCGCGACCAGCGAATGAGCAAAACCCTGCGCCGCCGCCATCAGGAAGAATTGCGGGCTGCACACAAATTCGCCGCGCAAAAATTTGCCGCCGAAATGCTGAGCGTGAAAGATTATCTGGAAATGGCGCTGCAAGACCAAAAGCGGCCAGTTTGACGCGGCTGAAAATGGGCGTGAGCATGACGCTGAACGAATTGGTGAAAGCGTTTGAAGCGGCGCAAATCAAAGAAATCCCTTCTGCCAAAGGCGAAGTGCTGGAACCCGCACCAGCACCAGGCCACGCAGGAAGTGGACGCGCCTGAACAGGCGGCCGGCACCATTGTCAGCACGCTGAGGCTATGTGCTGCACGACCGCGTGTTGCGCCCGGCCATGGTTACCGTGGCTGTAAAGCCGCACAATCATCCTGCCGATGAGTGCCAGCCTGCACTCCCTGATCGAGGTGCAGGCTGCTTTTTGTTCCGCCGGTCTTATTGTTGGTCTTCCAACCAGGCATTGCCGTCCCGTGCCAGCAAGTCTTTGGCTTCTTGCGGCCCCAGCTTGCGCGGGATATTCGCACGGTTTGTCGGGCGTGGCGGCCCAGTAATCCAAAAATCGGCATTACCCATTCCCATGCTTTTTCCAATTCGTCGCGGCGGTTGAACAGATTCAGCCGCCCGTCAATCACTTCGCGCAGCAGCAGTTCGTAGGCTTCGCGCGCGGCGCTCGTCCGACACTGGGCCATGTCCAGCGTCATCGTGGCAGCCTGCACGTCCCAAAAACCGCTGCCCACTTGTTTGACCCACCAAGGTCGTGCTGATGGTTTCGTCCGGCTGCAAACGGATGACCAAGCGGTTCGCATTCGCGCAAACAACGGCTTCGCCTGCAGGTTTGAAATTCAGCACGATTTCCGCACTGCGCGAAGGCATGCGCTTGCCCGTGCGCAGATAAAACGGCACGCCCTGCCAGCGCGGCGTGTCGATTTCGGCGCGGATGGCGACATACGTTTTCGGTGCGGCTGTCGGCTGGGCACGTTGTGTCTCCTGCAACAACCCTTCAACCCTGTTGGCGGCGGTGTATTGCGCGCGAATCACGTTGCGCGCCACGTCGTTTGCCGTCATCGGTTTGAGCGCCGCCACGACTTTCAGTTTTTCATCGCGCACATCGTCCGCGCCCAATGATTTCGGCCGTTCCATCGCCACAAAGCACAGCATTTGCGATGATGGTTTTGCACCATGTCGCGCAGCGCGCCCGTGCCGTCGTAAAACCTCGCCGCGCTCTTCCACGCCCAGTTGTTCGGCAATGGTAATCTCGCACGGATTGCACGAAATCGCGGTTCACACGGGTTCGAAGAAAAATATTGCCGAAACGCAGCGGCAGCATCGTTTTGCAGGCTTTCTTTGCCCAAATAATGGTCGATGCGGTAAATCTGCTGCTCTTGGAAATATTGCGCCACATCGGCATTGATTTGCTGCGAAGAGGCCAAATCGGTGCTCAGCGGTTTTTCCAACACAATGCGGACGTTGCTGCCGTTCGCCGACTTTGGCCAAAATGTTCGCACGCGGCACGAAAAATTTGGGTGCAGTGGAAAGGTAAATCACCACGTTGTCGGTTTGCGTGCGCGCCTTTCACGGTTTGTGCCAGCTGTTCAAAATCGGACAAATTGTTTACATCGACCGTCAGGTATTGGATGCGGCGGACAAAACTTTGCCACATTTCTTCGCTGAAATGCGTTTTGATGTGATTTTGCTGTCGCTGTGGATTTTTCCAAGAAGCCGGCGGTGTCGAGTTTGCTGCGCGATACACCCAGAATGCGTCCTCGGTGCAGTAGTCCTGCCGCATGCGCTTGATACAGGCAGGGCAGCAGTTTGCGCATGGCCAAATCGCCGGTGGCGCCGAATAAAAACGATGTCGAAATTGTTGAGTTGTGCCGTCATTGCCGAACCTTTCAAAAATAATTGTGCAGGCTGCTCGTGTTGCGGGGGATGGCGGTGTAATGTGTCACGTCAGGTGAAAAAGCAGCTCTGCACTTTGCATTCTGCTCAAAGTGCAGGCTGCTTTTCCCTTATTCCCACTCAATCGTGGCGGGCGGTTTGCCGCTCACGTCGTACACCACGCGGTTGATGCCGTCGCACTTTCGTTGATGATGCGGTTGGACACTTTGCCCAAGAGCGAGTAGGGCAGTTCCGCCCAGTGTGCGGTCATGAAAGTCGCTGGTAATCACGGCGCGCAGGGCGACGACGTAGTCATAAGTGCGGCCGTCGCCCATCACGCCGACGGATTTCACGGGCAGTGAACACGGCAAACGCCTGGCTGGTGAGGTCGTACCAAGAGGTGCCGTTTTCGTCTGTGTGGTTGCGCAGTTCCTGGAATGAAAATGTCGTCTGCCTGGCGCAGCAGGGTCGGCGTATTCGCGCTTCACTTCGCCCAGAATCCGCACGCCCAGGCCGGGGCCGGGGAAGGGGTGGCGGTACACCATTTCGCGCGGCAGGCCGAGCGCCACGCCCAGTTCGCGCACTTCGTCTTTGAAACAAATCGCGCAGCGGTTCGAGCAGCTTTCAGTTTCATGTTTTCAGGTAGCCCGCCCACGTTGTGGTGCGATCTGATGGCGTGGGCTTTTTGGTTTTCGCACCGGCGGATTCGATTACGTCGGGATAAATCGTGCCTTGCGCCAGCCATTTGGCGTTGGTGAGTTTTTCTCTTCGGCGTCAAACACTTCAATAAATTCTGCGCCGATGATTTTGCGCTTTCTGCTCGGGGTCGGTCACGCCGGCGAGTTTTCGCCATAAACTGTTCGCTGGCGTCCACGTGAATCACGCGCACGCCCAAGTTGTCGGCAAACATTTTTCATCACGTTTTCGGCTTCGTTCAGGCGCAGCAGGCCGTGGTCGACGAACACGCAGGTGAGCTGGTCGCCGATGGCGCGGTGGATGAGCGCGGCGGCCACGGAGGAATCCACGCCGCCGGACAAGCCCAAAAATCACTTCGTCGCTGCCGACTTGTTCGCGGATTTTGGCCACGGCTTCGTCGATGTAGTTCGGCATGGTCCAGCTGGGCTGTGCGCCGCAGATGTCGAGCACGAAGCGGTTGATGAGGGCGCGGCCTTGTTTGGTGTGGGTGACTTCGGGGTGGAACTGGATGCCGTAGAAGTGTTTATCTGCGTTTTCCATCATGGCGATGGGGCAGGAGGGCGTGCTGCCGATGGTGCGGAAGTTTTCAGGCAGCCTGCACACTTTGTCGCCGTGGCTCATCCACACGTCCAAGGTGTTCGGTGTGCCGTCTTGAATACCGCTGGTGAGGGCGCTGTCTTGCGTTTGCACTTGCGCGTAACCGAATTCGCGCTGGTTGCCGGCCTGCACTTCGCCGCCTAAGTGATGCGCCATAAACCGCATGCCGTAGCAGATGCCGAGCACGGGCACGCCCAAATCGAACAGCCCCGTGTCGGCCTGATATTCGCTGTCGTACACGGAATTGGGGCCGCCGGAAAGGATGATGCCTTTCGGGTTGAAGGCTTTGATGTCGGCCAGCGGCATGTCAGTGAGGGTGCAGCTCGCAATACACATGGGCTTCGCGCACGCGGCGGGCGATGAGCTGGGTGACTTGCGAACCGAAGTCGAGGATGAGGATTTTGTCGGAGGTCATGTCGGCACTTTTACAAAATAAATGACTAAAAACAGGCGGCCTTCAAATCGGGCGGATGAATGGGCGTTATCAAAAATACAACACATTCATCAGAAAATTTAGGCAATTTTTAACATAATTTGCGGCGGTTTTTATGGTGCAAATAAGGTGCATATTTGAAAAAGAAGCGGCGGCGATATTGCCGGAGCGAGTGTTGCAAATGCGCTAAACGTTGCAAGATAAAGGCCTTATCCCTAGTGTTGAAGCGTAAATAACTTTGACACGGCTGGATTTTTGAACTTAAAATGCCGATTATTTTCTAGACGCTTTTCTAGGCAATGAAATGAGTCGGTAGGCAAATACCCGATTGATGATAATTTGAAAAATATTGACTCAAAAACCAGTGATTTTATTATAGGAGTTGTAACCATGAACTACGATGCAATTGTATCCGAATTATTGAATGTTGACGGTGCTTTGCTGCTGCTGTGGTGGACTACGAGAGCGGCATGTTGTTGGCAGGTGGCGGTTCTTCTGCAATTGACTTGGAAATCGCTGCTGCAGGCAATACCGAAGTAATGCGTGCCAAAGTAAAAACCATGCAAATGTTGGGTTTGAACGATGCCATCGAAGATATGTTGATGACTTTGGGCAAACAATACCACTTGCTGCGTCCTTTTGCCTAAACATGATGGTCTGTTCTTGTATTCTGTATTGGACTCGTTCTAAATCTAACTTGGCTTTGGCCCGCCGCGCGTTTTGGTGGATGCAGAACGCCACATGGGTTAATCCGAAACAGGTAAAAATAATGCAGGCTGCTTTGAGATTTCAAGCAGCCTGCATTTTTGTGTCGAGTCGCTGAGGGGTGCAGGCTGCTTTTTGTCTGCAAATTCAGCCCTCAGCCCAAATCCAAACACAAATATTTCAATTCCAAATATTCGTCCGTGCCGTATTTGCTGCCTTCGCGCCCCCAAAGCCGCTGCGCTTCACGCCGCCGAACGGGGCGACTTCACTGCTGATTAAGCCCGTGTTCACGCCCACCATGCCGTATTCCATCGCTTCTCCCACGCGCCATTGCCGTGCCGCATCGCGGTGAACACATAAGCCGCCAAGCCGAATTCCGTGTCGTTGGCGGCGGCAATCACTTCGTCTTCCCTGCTCGAAGCGGAACACGGGGCACAGCGGCCCGAAGGTTTCTTCGCGCGCCACCGCCATGTGCGCCGTCACATCGCGCAGCACGGTCGGTTCGAAAAACGTGCCGCCCAATGCGCTGCGTTTGCCGCCCGTCAGGCAGCCTGCACCTTTTGGCCAAGGCATCGGCAATATGCGCTTCCACTTTGGCCACCGCCTTTTCGTCAATCAGCGGGCCTTGCTGCACGCCGTCTTCCAAACCGTTGCCCAATTTCAGTTGCGCCGCGCGTTCTGCCAGCTTGGCGGTAAAACTGCTTCGTAAATGCCGGCCTGCGCATAAACGCGGTTGGTGCAGACGCAGGTTTGCCCGCTGTTGCGGAATTTGCTGGCCAGCGCGCCTTCCACCGCCTTGTCCAAATCCGCATCGTCAAACACGATGAACGGTGCGTTGCCGCCCAGTTCCAAGCTCAATTTTTAATGCCGGCGGCGCTTTCGGCAAAGATTTTTCGCGCCCGGTTTCGGTGGAGCCTGTGAAGCTGATTTTTGCGGACAATGGGGCTTTGCGCGAAGGTTTGCGCGATGTCGGCGGCGGAACCGCACACGATTTGGAACAGGTCTTCCGGCATCGCCGGCCTCATACGCCAGCACGGCTTGGGCATACGCGCTCAACGGCGTTAAAGATGCGGGTTTGACCAACATGGCGCAGCCCACCGCCAAGGCAGGCGCGGCTTTGCGCGTAATCATGGCGGCAGGGAAGTTCCACGGCGTAATGGCGGCGGCCACGCCAATCGGCTGTTTGATGACCAGCAGTTTCTGGTTGGCTTTACGCTGGTCAGCACGTCGCCGTCAATGCGCCGCGCTTCTTCGGCAAACCAGCGCACGAAGGCGGCCGCGTAATCGATTTCGCCGCGCGATTCGGCCAGGCTTTTGCCTTGCTCCATCGTCATCAGCCGTGCCAAACCTTCTTTGTGTTCTTTCATCAGCCGATACCATTGCCACAAAATATCGGCGCGTTCCAAGGCGGTTTTGGCGGCCCATTGTTTTTGCGCGGTTTGGGCTTGGGCAATGCGTGCTTGCAGTTGTGCTAGCGTCGGTGGTGCGCACATGGGCGATGGTTTCGCCGGTGGCGGGGTTGCGCACGGCAAATGCTGCGGTCGGCAGGGGCGAACGAAATATCCGCGTGGCGAAGCAGGGGGCAATGGTGTTCATGGCAGTCTCCAAAAGGGTGTTGCGGTGTGGGCAGGGTTTGAAAAAGCAGCCTGCACTGTGAAATTTCGGCGTGCAGGCTGCTTTTGATTTCGGCTGCTGCCGGATGTGGATAGGTTGCGTTACAGAATGGCGGTGCAATGTCCTGCCGAGTGCAGGCTGCTTTTTCATACGCCCAAAAGCAGCCGCATCAGAATCATCAGGCGGTGCGCGCTTCTTCAATCGCCTGTTTCAAAATGGCCAGGCCGCGTCTCGAATTGCGCTTGTTCGATGGTCAGCGGGTAAAGGAAGCGGATGACGTTGCCGTGCGCGCCGCAGGTCGGTGAGCAGCAAGCCGTGTTGCATGGCAATCCGTTTGACTTTGTTGGCAAAAATCGGTGTTCGGCTGTTCTCCGTTGCCGAATTCCACCGCCACCATCGAGCCCATAAGCCGCGCACTTCGCCTATTTCGAGGCGCGTTCAGGTCGGTCAGGAAGGCTTTTCAGTTGGCTGCCCGCGCTCTGCGAGCGCGCCAGCAGGTTTTCTTCCGCAATGATGTCCAGCACCGCCAAACCTGCGGCAATGCCCAGCGGGTTGCCTGCGTATGTGCCGCCCAATCCGCCTCGGGCGCGGCGCGTCCATCATCTCCGCCCTGCCGGCCACGCCGCTCAACACGATGCCGCCCGCCGCAGTTTGGCCATAGTGATTAAATCGGGTTTCGACGTCGTAATGCTCCATGGCGAACATTTTTTCCCGTCCGCGCATAGCCCGACTGAATTTCATCGGCAATCAGCACAATGCCGTATTCGTCGCAAATCTGCCGCACGGCGCGCATGAATTCAGGCGGTGCAATGTTGAAGCCGCCTTCGCCCCTGCACAGGTTCCAAAATGATGGCGGCCACATTTTCGGGCGCGATTTCGGTTTCAGGATGCGGCGGATGGATTTCACGGCATCGTCCGTGCTGATGTTTTGCGTGGCGGACGGGAAAATCGGCATGGTAATGCCGAGGGCATGGCGCCGAAGTCGGCTTGGTAAGGCAGCACTTTGCCGGTCAGCGCCAGCGTCATCAGCGTGCGCCCGTGAAATGCGCCGCCAAAAGGCAATCACGCCGTGCCGTTTGGTGTATCGCGCGGGCGATTTTCACCGCGTTTTTCCACCGCTTCCGCGCCTGCCGAGAAAAATTGGATTTTGCTTTTGCCCGAAATCGGCAGCAGCCCGATAATCCGTTCGGCCAGCGTGATATAGCTTTCATACGGGGTGAGCTGGAATGCGGTGTGGGTGAATTTGTCCAGTTGCGCTTTCACGGCGGCCACGACTTTCGGGTGACGGTGCCCTCGTGTTCACCACGCCGATGCCGCCGGCAAAAAGTCGATAAATTCGCGCCCGTCGGTGGCTTTGAGCGTGGCGTTTTGTGCGCTTTCCACAAACCAGTCGCAGCCGATGGCGGCGCCTTTGGGCAGAATGTCATGCAAACGTGTTTTTAAGTCGGTCATGTTCGAAATCCTTTTTGTTTGGCCTGGGGTGTTGGCAGATTGTAAACCTGCACGGCGGGGCTGCGTTTTGCTGTCTGATGACGGTGGGGTTTTTACGTTTGAAAAAGCAGCCTGCACATTGGAAATCCTGTGCAGGCTGCGTTATAGTGAATTAAAATCGCAATGATACGGCGTTGGCTCGCCTTGACGTACTATTTTGCACGCCTTGCGGCTCTCATTTTTATTTTAATCCACTATATCGGTGCGGTTGCATTGATTGGCAAAGGTGGCTCAATACCGTGCGGCCGTTCAAATACGGCGCGATAAAAAGTGCAGGCTGCTTTTTCGTGTTGGAGAAGCAGCCTGCACTTTTAAATGGCCGGCAGTTAGAACTCAAATTTTGCCGTCAGGCTGATTTTACCGCGCGCGTTCTGCCATAGGCCACCCATCGGGTATTCGGCGTAATTGCGGTGGCCGATGTGGAAGTATTGGCGGTTGGTCAGGTTTTTCGCGTTCAGGCGCAGGCTCAAATTGCGGTTGTCCGCCATCGGCACGTTGTAGGCCAGGAATGCGTCCGCCACCACTGCGCTTTGGGATTTTCCGCGCGCTCGCCGGTGGTAACGTTTTTGCCGACGTGCCAGCTGCCGTTGTATTTCGCGCCGATACCGCCGCGCAGGTTGCCCGGGCCGATTTTGCCGAAAATCATACGTCAGATACGCACCGAACTGGTGGCGCGGCGTGTTGTTCAGCGGCAGGCCGACAATCGCGGCTTCGCCTTCCAGCGTTTTTGGTTTCCGTGTAGGCATAGTTGGCATTAACACCCAGTTGGTCGGTAATCAGGCCGCCCACTTCGGCTTCCAGGCCGTAAGAGCGCGCACGGCCGGCAAAGCGCACATCGTTGGCCGCCGTGTAGCGCACGCTGCGTTTGATGATGTGGAACGCGGCAACGCTGCCCGAAATGCGTGCACCCGTGTATTTTGCACCGATTTCAAACGCGCGGCCTTTTTTCCGGTTGCGCGATTGACGGCACTTCGCTGGCAATGGACACTTGCGGGCGGAACGAAGAGGCGTAGCTGCCGTACAGCGACCATTCTTTGTTCATGCGGTACACCGCGCCGATTTGCGGCGACACGTTCCAGCCGCTGTTGTCGGTGTTTTTATAGAAACGCAGGCCGGAGGCATAACGCGTTGCGGCATTGGGCGGGCACGCGGATTGACATAGCCCATGCGGCCGGCCATTTGGTCGTATATAATCACGCGCACGCCGCCGGACAGAATCCATTTGTCGTTCGAGATAAGCCCTACATCGTTCACCGACAGGGAAACGGTTTTCAGCAGTTCGGTTTGTTGCGTGTTGCCGCCGTAGCCGTCAAACGTGTTCACGCCGGGCATCGGGCGCACATGGTGCCGCTGCTATGGGGCGTACATATTGTTCGTGTAGGTCCGGTTGCTTTGGTACACTTTTGGCCAGCAGGCGGCTGTTGCGCATGGCTTCCAGGCCAATCGACGAATTTATGCGCGCACGCTGCCCCATCATCAAATCGCCTTGCAGGCTGAAGCCGACGTTGTGCACGCGCAAACCTGCGTCTTGTGTGCCGTCGATGCGGTAGCGTACGTCGCCGGTGGTGGTGTTGATGCCCGGCGGCAGATTGGGTAATCCGCGCTTTCCAGTCGTCATAAGTCGATGGTAGGTGTAGCCGTAGTTGAAGCGCAGTTTCCATTGTTCGCTCAAATAATGGTCGATGGAAAGCTGGAACATGTGGTTTTTGCCGACCTGCTCGTTATATGGCTGGTCGATACGGCGTTTGGCCGGAATGCGCAGCGGTTTGCCGTAGTTCGCGCCGGGCGTGCTGTCCAAGAACGTGCCGCGGTCGAAACGGGGTTTTTGTAGTCCAGATATTCGTATGACGCGGTGATGGTGGTGTTTCTCGCCCTTTCCAGCGCAAAGAAGGGCGCGATGGTGGTTTGGCGGATTTTGCCGAAATCGCGCCAATAGTCGCTTTGGCGGTGGTCGGCAATGAAGCGGTAGGCAAACGCTGCTGTTGCCGATGCGGCCGGTGCTGTCGAAACCGAATTGGCGGCTGCTGTTGCTGCCGATGCTGGCTTCAACGGAAGTGGCGGATTTATATTGCGGCTGTTTGGTCACCACGTTCACCACGCCGCCCGGGTCTTGCACGCCGTACAGCACGGAAGACGGGGCCTTTTCAGTCACTTTCCACACGCTCGGCGGTGGGCGAGAAGATGTGTGTTTGCGACATCTGCATGCCGTTGCGCAACACGGAATTGTCGCGGTTGTCGCCGAAGCCGCGTTTCACCACGGCATCCAGCGTGCCGGCCAAAGTATTGGCTTGGCGGATACCGCTCACGGTTTGCAAGGCTTCGTCCAGGGATTCGGGCGGCGGTCTGCCAACACGGCGGAAGTGACCACGTTCAGCGCTGCGCGGCACGTCCGACGAGGCGCGTGTATCCGCCGCCGACCACTTCGGCCGCCATGGGTTGGTAACCGTTGTCGTAACGCGCCTGCTTTGCCGGTAACGTGTACGGTTTTGCAGTTCTTGCCCGTTGTTTTCGCCATCTGTGGCGTTTTCGGCCCAGGCTGTGCTGTGAATGGCCGCCAGTGCCAAAATCAATGCTTTGATTTTCATGTGTTTTCCAGTGAGGTACAAATCTCTAAAAGACAAAAATAGAATAAATAATCCAATAAAAGGCGCGGCATTTTACGAGATTTAATCTAAAAATACAAATAATATGAATTGTATTTATTCGCAAACCGAAATATTGTTTCGGTTCACAGCCGGAGCTCGAAATAATACTGAAAGAAAATTTCCTTGATATAGGGCAGATCGCTGCCGGGCGATTGGGCGTATAAAGATAATTATGTTGTTTGTGTTTTTGTTTTTAAAGCGATAGGAGCTAAAAATGTCTGTTGTGAAATCCATTACATCACCCATGAAATTTTTAATCCAAGCCGGCCTGCTGGCGGATTTGGGCAAGCATATCGAACAATACGGCAAAAAGGCCTTGATTATTGCCGACCCGTTCCATTCACGAGAAAGCGCGGAAGGACAGTGCAGGCTGCTTGAAGAATGCGGTATCTCAGGCGGTGTTTCAGCGTGTTCGGCGGCGAATGTTCGGACGATGAAATCAACAAAAACCAAGCCTTGTTTGCGGAACATTCCCTGCGAATATGTGGTTGGTCATCGGCGGCGGCAAAACGCTGGATACGGCGAAAGCGGTGGCGTATTACCAAAAAGTGCCGGTGGTAGATTGTGCCGACGTTGGCATCGACAGACGCGCCGCACCGCTTTGACGGTGATTTATAACGCGGACGGTTCGTTCAACCGCTACCTGTTCCTGCCGAATAATCCGAATGCGGTTTTGGCGGATACGAAGCTGCTGGCGGCCGAGCCTGCGCGCTTTTTGCCGCGGGCGTGGGCGATGGTTTGGCAACTTATTTTGAAGCCGAACGTGCATTAGTGCGTCCAACGGTATCAACTTGGTGCTGATGCAGCCGAGCTCGACGGGTTTGGGCATTGCGAAAATGTGTTATGAGACGATTCGCGATTTTTGCGCCGCAGGCCATGCACGCGGTGGCGGCGAAAGCGGTAACGCCTGCGTTGGAAAAACCATTGAAGCAACGATTTACATGAGCGGTGTGGGCGCGGAATCGGGCGGTTTGGCGGCGGCGCACGCCATCCACAACGGCATGACGGCGGTTCACGATTTGCACGGCGCCATGCACGGCGAGAAAGTGGCGTTCGGTTTGGTGGCGCAGCTGGTAATGGAAAGGCGCGTCTGCCGAAGAGTGGACGAAGTCATCGGCATTATCAAAGCGGTCGGCCTCGCCATTGACCTTTGCAGGATTTGGGCTTGAAAGAATTCAAAGAAGCAGAATGGCGGCAGGTGGCGGAACTTTCCTGCGCGGAAGGGGAAACCATCCACAACGAACCGTTTCAAGGTAACGCCGGATATGGTGTATGACGCGATTGTGGCGGCGGACAAACTGCTGCAAACGTATCGCGGATAAGATTTGACGTTATAGTGGCACTGAAAAGCAGCCCTGCACTTCCATTTTCCAGAATGTGCAGGCTGCTTTTTCGGTATGTTCGGGCAATGCGTTATTGTTTCACCGCGCCGAATGCACCGATACGGCTTTTGGCCGACACCCGGATGCTCGCGGAAATCGCCCGCCAGCGCTTCGGCGTTGTTGCCGTAAAATTGGCCGTGCATTTCCACGCGGCTGCCGGGTGCGCTGTGGAAGTTCGCGCCATCAGAGGGCGTTTAGCCGCTCAGTTGTATCGTGTCGTTGCTGTTGCGGCGGTTGGGATATTGCCGTCGATGGTTCTGGTTAGCAAAGTCCACGGAGAAGCGCGATGTCAGTCCGGTTGTTACCGCACCTGCTACCGTTGTTAGACCACCCAAACGGCCGTGCCGTTATACTACGCATCTGCCGCATGTGGGTAGGACGGCGGTCTGCGCGGTTCCCTGATAGAAGGTTTGGTACGCGCCCGGAAGCATTGGTGTCGTTGTTGCGGACGAGGCCGAATTTCACGTTGTCGTAGCCGCTTTCCGTGCCGTTGTAGTTTCTGCCGGCGACATTGGCGGAAAAATCCCGCCATGAGCCGCGCAGATTGTCGGTGGCCAGTGGGAATGGTAACATTATCGACCGACAGGCGTTCGAAAAGCCGACTGCAGCCGCCTGTTACCGTTGCGGGAGTTGTAGAAACTGGTTGCCGTGTCGTCGCCGAAAATCTGTACCCAGTAATAAACTGCCGTTGATTTTCAGCCCTAAGCCCACGCCGATTTTTGGTGAGTGTCTGCATCATATTTCCTGTAATGGCCGGGCTGCCTTTTCCAGCGTGCAATCACGCTATCAGTATCGTAAAGCCGGATGCCAGGTTTTCGCCCGCTATGCCGTAATGTGTCAGAGCCGGAATGCCATGCGGTGTTGCCTGGGCGGCGGTGCTCGAAATCGCATGCGAGATTTCTTCGGCGCGGCGTTGTGCGTAGGCAGTCAGTTGCGCATCTTCCACCAGGTCGGCCTTTCGCCTTTGCGGGCTGCGTTCCGGCGTTGGTTGCGGAAGATGACACCTGGCTGCCATCATCCGGTCATGACGGTTGTCCGCTCTGGCAACGCTGTTTGAATTGGCACTGATGGAATAAATGGTGGTGTCCTGCGTGCGTTGGTAGGTGGCTTTGTCGGCGTTGGTGAGCGATTTGGCGGACGGGGGAGGGTATTGTGGCTGTTGGTGGTAACACTGTCGCTACCGCCGCCACCGCCGCATGCGGCCAGCGCGAGTGTTGCGGCAATGGAAAGAACCGTTGCGTTGAACTTCATGAAAAACTCCTTTTCGGTTGGTGTGGTTAAAATAAATGATGCGCCATTGTAATGTGTTTTGTGCCGCCCACAAATTAAAAAGCAGCCTGCACTTCATATTTTTCAGCGTGCAGGCTGCTTTTGTGTCTCTATTTTGGTAAACGGTATACCTGTGTCAGCGCATTGACCACGTGCGTATCGTGCGCGGTGGCTTTATTCAAAAGCGCGGGTGGGCGAGTGCAGCAGTTTATTGGTTAATTGAACCGACAGGCGTTCCAGCACTTCTTCGGCGGGCGTGCCTTTGGCCAGTTGGCGCATGGCGTTTTCCAACACTTGTTTGCGGGCGCGTTCGCCTCGTCGCGCAGGGCGCAAATGAGCGGCACGCGCTGGCGGCTTTGCTGCCACGCCAAAAATTCCGCCACTTTTGCCTGCACCATTTCTTCGGCTGCCGCGCGCTGCCGCTTGGCGCGCGCTTTGCCTTGGTGGACACGCTCCGCCATATCGTCCACGGTAAAAACAGCACCGTTCCGCGGACGTGCGCCACTTGCGGCTCGATATTGACGGCACGGGCCAAATCCAAGAAGAATTGTGTTTTCCGCCGCGTTGTGCTGCCGATTGCGCCGCCATTTCCCCGCGTAATCAATTCCCGCTCGCTGGCGGTGCAGACAATCACCACGTCATATTGCGCCAGTTGCGATGGCACGTCTTCCAGCTGCTGCGGTGCGTGCGTTCTGACCCCAATTTGCGGCACAAGGCTTCTGCGCGTTCCGCCGTGCGGTTGGCCACGGTTAATGTGCGCGGTTGTTTGGCGGCAAAATAAGCGGCCACCGATTCGTTCATTTCCCTAGCGCCCCACAAACAGGATGTTCAACGAATGAATATCGCTGAAAACCTGCTCCCGCCATGCGGTAGGCCGCCGATGCCATGCTGACCACGTTGTCGCCCACGCCGCTGTGCGTGCGGACTCTTTGGCGGCGGCAAATGTCCGTTGGAACAGCGCGTTGAGCCAAGTGCCGACACTGTTTTGCGCTTTGGCCACACGCACGGCTTCTTTCATCTGCCCCAAAATTTGCGGTTCGCCCAAAAACCATGCTGTCCAAACCGCAGGCCACGCGGAAGGCATGGTGGATGGTTTGGCTGCAGCCGAGGGTGTAAAGATACGGGCGGATTTCCGCTCGGAGACATTGTGATAATGCGCGAGCTATCTCGATAACCGACATCGGCATCGCCCACGCAATAGCAGTTCGGTGCGGTTGCAGGTCGATAAGATGACGGCTTCTGCGGCATGCAGCGCCAAATCGCGCAGTGCTTCGGGCAGTTGCGCGGCGGTGAATGCCAGTTTTTCGCGGATAGACAAAGGGGCGGTTTGATGGTTCAGCCCGATAGTAGTTAATTTCATTATCGTACAGCGGCTTATGTTGGTTGAAGTCAATGAAGGACGGATTAGGGTCCTTCCGTTTGAAAACGTGGAGATTATAGCAAAAATTACTGTGTTTTCAAAAATCAAAGTTTTTAACTATCGAAATGCGAGTCATTATCATTTAGGAGATGGGTTGCCTGTTTTGCGGAAGGGTGCAGGCTGCTTTTGAATAGGGGCTATAATTCCGCTGTTTGCTTTTTTGGAGGAATGCGATGGATTTACACGATATCCGGCAAGATTATTGTCGGCAGGAATTATCGGTGAGCGCGTGTGCCGACCATCCCTATCACGCAGTTCGAGCGGTGGCTGAACGAAGCCATGGCCGCGCAGGTGCACGACCGACCGCCGCGAATATCGCCACGGTGGATGAAAAACCAACGCCCCAGCGCGCGCATGGTGCTGTTGAAAGAAGTGGGTGAGCAGGGTTTTGTTTTCTTTTACCAATTATGCCGGCCGGAAGGGCGGGCGCTGGCGCATCAGCCGTTTGCCGCGCTCACGTTTTTTCTGGCCGGAATTGAAACGGCAGGTGCGTGTTGAAGGGCGGGTGGAGAAAAGCTGTCGGAAGCGGCTTCGGACGAATATTTTGCCAGCCGGCCTTATACCAGTCGCATCGGTGCGTGGGCCAGTGAGCAGAGCCAGTGATTGAGGGCAAGAAAACGTTGGTGGCGCGCGCCGCTACGTTCGCCGCCAAATATCCGCTGCATGTAGCCGCGCCCGCCGCACTGGGGCGGCTATGCGCTGGTGCCGGACTGCGTGGAATTTTTGGCAGGGGCGCCCCAGCCGATTGCACGACCGCATCGTGTACCGTTTGCAGGCAAAGGGGCGTGGCGCAAAGAGCGTCTGGCGCCGTGAACGGAAAAAGCAGCCCGCACTTTGACCGATAACGGGAAATGCTAGTTTGCAACGCACGCTGGATAAGACCGAATAAACGGCGAAATAAAAAGTGCAGGCTGCTTTTTGGGTTTGCCGCCCCAACTTGTAAGCAGCCTGCAATATCCTTTACATATGCGCTTTATTTTTCACGAACACATCATGCCGGCCATTGAATTTCAAAAACGTTGTGTTTGCCTATGGCGACCGCACCATTCTCAAAAACGTCAATTTTGTGATTGAGCAGGGGAAATTTGCCGCCATTTCTGGGCGGTTCGGGCAGCGGTAAAACCACCATGATGCGCCTGATTGACGGGCAGCTGCGCCCTTCATCGGGCAAAGTTTTGGTGAACGGCGAAGATTTGGCGCAGTTCTCCGCACAAAAATGCAGGCGCACCGCCGCAATATGGGCGTTTTGTTCCAGCACGGCGCATTGTTCACCGGATTTGAGCGTGGAAGAAAACATCATGTTCCCTCATGCGCGAGCTGACCAAGCTGCCGCCCGAAGTGATGCGCGATTTTGGCGGTGTTGAAGCTCAATGCCGTGGGCTGCACGGCGTGGAAAAAGCTGATGCCGTCCGAACTTTCCGGCGGCATGGCGCGGCGCGTGGCACTGGCGCGGACGATTGCGCTCGACCCGCAACCAATGCTGTTCGACGAACCGTTTACCGGGCTTGACCCGATTTTCGCTGGGCGTGATTGCCCACCTGATTTACCGCGTGACCAAAGCCCCTGCGTTCCACCAGCGTGATGGTGACGCACGATGTGGGACATTCGCTGCAAACTGGTTGACCAAATTATCTTTTTGGCGCATGGCGAAATCCCTGTTTTTCCGGCAGCCCAGACGAAATGGTGCAGTCGGATTCGGCGTGGATTAAGCAGTTTGTCGGCGGCCCGCCCAACGGGCCGGTGGCGTTCCGTTATCCTGCCGACAAGGATATGCGCGAAACCATGCTCGGCCGGTCGTGAGGCGGATAAACCGTATATCCACAGAATTTCCAATGCGCGAAATTGCGGCTTTTTCCAACAAATAATTGTCGGATTTGTTTAAATTCGGGTGCGGTTGTGTAAAATACGAAAAAGCAGCCTGCACCCTCATTTCTTGACAGACAAACACCATGAACCTGATTCAAAACATCGGCGCGAAAAACCATTGCCTTTATTCAGGCGCTCGGTGCGACCGTTTTATTTTGCTCAATATCCTGATGCTGCTGCCGCAGTCGCTGCTCCGAATGCGGCTCACCGTGCGGCAGATGTATTTTTCGGGCGTGATGTCGGTGCTGATTATCGCCGTGTCGGGCTTTGTTTGTCGGCATGGTGATTGGTTTGCGAGGGCTATACGCAGCTGGCCAAATTCAAGTCGGCGGACGTGCTGGGCTTTTATGGTGGCGGCGTCCCTGCTGCAGCGAATTGGGCACCCGTGCTGGCGGCGATTTTGTTTGCCAGCAGCGCGGGCGGCGCGATGACCAGCGAAATCGGCCTGATGAAAACCACCGAACAGCTGGAAGCCATGAACGTGATGGCGGTGAACCCTGTGGCTCGCGTGGTGGCGCCGCGCTTTTTGGGCGGGCGTGCTGTCCATGCCGCTGCTGGCGTGTATTTTCAACGTGGCCGGCATTTACGGCGGCTATTTGGTCGGCGTGCAAATGGCTGGGGCTGGATTCGGGCGTGTTTTGGTCGAATATGCAGAACAATATCGACGTGGTGTATGATGTGGCAACGGCTTTGCTGAAATCGCTGATTTTCGGCACGGCGGTGTCGCTGATTGCCGTGTATCAGGGTTTCACCGCACGCCCACGGCCGAAGGGATTTGCGTGCCAGCACGCGCACGGTGGTGTCGTCCGCGCTCACGGTGCTGGCGTTGGACTTTATCCTGACGGCGTTTTATGTTTACATAAGCAGCTCGACTCTGGCGCCGCCCAGCTATCGGGGCGGCACGGTTTGTCGGTATAATGATTGAGTTCCGGCGTGGATACGGGACAGTTGAAACAGGTGAATTTATAATGAAAAAGAGTATTTTTGGAATTTTGGGTGGGTTTGTTCGTCCTGCTGGGCGTTGCCGCGTTGGGCGTGCTGGCGTTTCAGGCGGCGGGCGGCAAATCGATGGGCGGCGGCGCGCAGACGTACACGGTGTACGCATCGTTTGACGACATCGGCGGCTTGAAACCGCAAGCGCCCATCAAAAACGGCGGGCGTGCTGGTTGGGCGCGTGGAGCATTGAGCTGGACCCGAAAAATTTTCAGGCGAAAAGTGCGCATGAGTTTGGATAAAAAAATATGCGTTCAGCGTGGATTCCAGTGCTAAAATTCTCACATCCGGCCTGCTGGGCGAGCAATACATCGGCTTGGAGCAGGGCGGCGAGGAGGACAAACTGCGGGACGGCGACACGCCTCACATTGACCACGTCGGCCATGGTGCTGGAAAAATTTAATCAACAAATTTGTCAATAATTTATTAACAAAGAGCAGCCTGCACCTGCCAGCGGGAGCCGACACTGCCTTAAATGCAAATAGTGCAGGCTGCTTTTTGAAACTACATATATGATTGACCGGAAAGGACAACCAAATGAAAAATGCAACTGATGACGGCTTTTGAGCATCGGCGTATTGAGCATCAACCTGGCATTTGCCACACCCAAACAAGCGGTGGAACAAAGTGCGCGACAACGCCGGCCAAGTGCTGAATATCCTGAAACAGGCCAATGGCCGCAATGACGCCGCCGTGCGCAAACAGGCGGAAGATTACGCCACGCCGTATTTCGATTTCGCCCTGATGACGCGTTTGGCGGTGGGCGCGCCTTGAACCGCGCCAGCGAAGCGCAAAAACAAACGCTGGTGCAGGAATTCCGCAAAATGCTGATTCGCGTGTACGCATCGCAAATGCTGCGCTACAAAAACGCCCAAGTGCAGGTGAAGGACAACGCCGTGGCCAAAGACGGCGGCAGCCTGCTGCGCGGCAAACAGATTGTCGAAGTGCGCGCCACCATCGCTTCCACCAGCGGCCAGCCGGTGGAAGCCGTGTTCAGCACATACAAAGACGGCAATATCTACCGCGTGTTCAACGTGTCGTTTGAAGGCGTGTTCAAATTGAGTGGAAAGCCAGCGCCAGCAATTCAAACCGATTTTGGATGCCAAAGGTGTGGACGGCCTGATTGCCGAATTGAAAAGCAAAAACGGCAGCCGTTAAATGAACAGCGAAGTGCGTGAACAATGCCTGTATCTGTCGGGCGACGTGAGTGTGCAGACGCTGGATGCCGCCGCATACCGCCAATGGAAGCAGCAATGCGCTTCCGACGACATCCGCGCCATCGACTGGCAGGGTGTGACCCGTGCGGATTCCACGGCATTGGCCTTGATGATTGCCGCTTTGCGCGCGCGTGGGCAAAGCAGCCTGCAATGGCGCAACCTGCCCGAATCGGTGCGGCTGTTGGCGGAACTTTACGAGATTGAAGAATGGATAAGCGAATAAAACAAATATCGTGGCTGTGTTGCAGCCTGGTTTTGCTGAGGTTGAGCACCACCGCCCGCGCCGACAACACGCGCGACCCGTATCAAGGCTACAACCGCGCCATGTTCCGTTTTAACGAAGCCGCCGACCGCTGCGTGATGGCGCCCGTGGCACGCGCTTACCGCACCGTAACGCCGAAACCCGCACGCACCGCCATCGGCAATTTCTTCAATAATTTGCGCGATGTGCACAGTTTGGGCAGCAACCTTTGCGCGGCAATATCAAAAATGCCGGCATCGACCTGATGCGTGTCGCCATCAATACCACCTTCGGTTTGGGCGGCTTAATCGATATTGCCGGCGAGGCGCAAATGCCGAACAACAAAACACATTGGGCGATACATTCGCTTCGTGGGGCTGGAAAAACAGCAATTATGTGCGCTGCCGTTCCTGCCGACCACCATGCGCGATGCATTGGGCACCGGCATTCACACGGCGTATTCTGATTAACGGCGTGGTGATGCCCAAAGATGCCGTGCGCTATCCCGCCGCCGTGGTGGACGGCATCGACCAGCGCGAGCGCCTCGCTGGATGCCACCGACACGTTGGACGAAGTGTCGCTGGACAAATACACCATGATGCGCGATACCCTACATCGCCATGCGCAACAAGCAATTGGGCATTACCCCGCCCTGAAAGCGAAGAAGAAGCCCCTGACCGATCCGGAAGCCGATTGGCAGGACAGCACGGCAGCCGCTTCCGCCCCCGCAACGACACAGGAGTAGCCTTATGTATGAAGTGAACCGCAGCGTTTTTATCGTGATTCCGCGCGAACCGTTTTGGTATTGGCTCAACGACCTGCCCGACAGCGATTTGGGCGGCCTGAACCTGATCGATTTGCAGGAAGACGCCAATTCCCTACTTTGGTGGACGCCTGCGAAAAATGCGACGAATTGTGGGACATTATCGAAGAGGCGCGTGGAAGAAATCTTTGCCGCCGAACTGGCCGACTGGTGCGCAGACGAAACCCATTGGCCGGATTTGCACTTTGGATATTTTTCCGCGAATGGTTTGATGTCGAACTGTCCAGCATCGTGACCGATTTGAGCAGCGAGCGTTTGCAGCGCAGACTCTTTCAGGAAATTTTACTGCTGATGCAAAAAGCAGCCTGCACTGATTTTGCCGTCCGCGTCCCTCAATTATCATCTGGACGGCTACGGCCATGTGAACAACGCCCGCTATCTGGAATTTCTGGAAGCGGCGCGTTGGCATTTTTGAGCATTACCAACTGCTGGGCAGCCTGCGCCAAGCGCAACTGGTCGTGGCACGCGCCGACATCCGCTACCGCCGCGCCGCCAAATTGGACGAAACCCTGCACATCCGCAGCCGCCTGCAAAGCGTGCAGTCGCGGCAAATTATTTCTGACGCAGCAAGTGGCGGAACAGGCAGCGGGCAGCATATGCGCCACCGCCGAAATCACACTCGTCCCCCACCAATGCCGACGGAAAAATGTGCAGGCTGCCCTGACGCGTTGCACACATTGCTTACACACCTATTGGAAACATCATGAAAAATAGGCATTTTTGCCGCTGTTCTGATTGTGGCCGGCCTGATTGCCGTCATGCTCAAACCGAGCTATTCCTGCCGCGCCCGAATTTTCCTGACCGATTTGAACGGCAAAACCGCGTGAATCAGGACGCATTGAAAACCGCGTCAGCCTGGTGAATTTTTGGTTTCCGTCCCTGCCCCGGCTGCGTTTCCGAAATGCCCAAGCTGATTCAGATGGCAAAAGATTATCGCGGCAAAAACTTCCAGATTATCGGTATTGCCGTGCCGGTCGATTCCGAAGCCGCCGTGCGCGAATACGCCGTGCAGCACCAACTGCCGTTCACCGTGCTGCTCGACCCGCAAAAAGACGGCGGTGAGCCGTTTCATCAAAAACCGAACTGTATCCCACCAGCTTTCTGATTAACCAGAAGGGCGAAATCGTGCACACCTTTGTGGGCGAGCCGAAATTTGCGGAACTTTATCAAACGGTGGATGAATTGCTGAAAAATAAAAATTTTGAAAACTAATAAAATAGAAAAATTATTTTTCGGTGCAAATTTCTGCTTGACGAAAAACCGTATTGCTTTATAATGCGCAGCTTATTCCCCTGATAGCTCAGTCGGTAGAGCGACGGACTGTTAATCCGCAGGTCGCTGGTTCGAGCCCAGCCTCGGGGAGCCACTCAGCAAGGGCTTAAACATATATGTTTAAGCCCTTGTTTTTACTTTTACCGTCGTTGCCGCCGCACACCGGCCATATTGATTGTGAAGATGAACACTGATTCGTTTGGAAAATGTCAGTAAAAATATCTGCATAGCGATAAAAACGTGGTTTTCCGCCGTCGAGCCGACCAGCCTGTCCATCCGTCAGGGGAAATTTTTCGGGCTGATGGGCTATTCGGGCGCGGGTAACCACATTGTTGCGCTTTAATCAATCTGTTGGAGCGCCCTGATTCGGGCAGCGTGGTGGTGGGCGAGCAGATTTGACGCGCCTTTCGGAGGCACAGTTGCGGCAGGCGCGGCAGAATATCGGCATGGTGTTCCAGCAGTTTAATTTGTTGAGCAACCGCACGGTGGCGGAAAATGTGGCGTTTCTTTGAAATTGCAGGCTGGTCGGCGGACAAAGATTGCGGCGCGCGTGGCGGAATGCTTGGAAATTGTGGGTTTGTCGGAGCGCGCTGGCCATTATCCGGCGCAGTTGTCGGCGGGCAGAAGACAGCGCGTGGGCATTGCAGCGGGCATTGGCGCCGCGCCCCAGCGTGATTTTGGCGGACGAGCCGACTTCCGCGCTTGACCCGATTTTCACGACGCGCAGCGTGCTGGCGTGTTTGCAGGGAAATCAACGAGCGGTTTCAGGTAACGATTGTGATTGTGACGCACGAAATGGCGGTGATTCGGTAAACTGTGCCACCGCACGGCCTTTGCTGCATCAGGGAAAGCTCTGGAAGTGGCGGAAGTGAAAGATGGCGTGATTTTTGGCGCAGTCGGAAATCGGACGGAATTGCTGCGTGATGATTAGCGGTGGAGGTGCAGCCTGCACTTTGAGCAATCGAGTGCAGGCTGCTTTTTGCTTTGCGCATTATTGGCCGAATAATCTGCGCTGCCAGTCTTCGCAGGTGCCGGTGAGCAGGCGCTGCTCGAACAGGCGTTGCCAGGAGGAGGGCAGGGCAGGCGCAAGGCTTCGCGCATGGCGTGTTCGTCGCAATTTCGGCTGTCGATGAGTTGCAGGATGCGCGTCAGCGGCCAATCGGGGAACGGGCGTTCCAGCAGGAAAAATCGGGTCGCCCGCTTGAATTTGACCTGTTTCCAGCATCGCGCAGATACCAGCCGCAGCGCAGGCTTTGCTGCACCCTGTAACGCCATGTCGGCAATGCCGAAACGTTCGTTCAGCTTCCAGCACGGTTGCCGCCCTTGGCTCACTTGGAAAGCGCGCCGTGCCGATTTGCCAACATCGCCCATGCAGACGCTCGTTTCGTCCGCGCCGTCAATGCACAGAGTTTTCGCCGAAGCCGCCGGCCTGGAAACGCGGATTGTCGGGATAAAGCGCGCGCCAGTCATCATACTGGCCAGCGTGTAGCAATGCACGGCCTTTGTCCGCGCCGCCGTGGAAACGTGTGTCGCCCACTGTCGCCCGCCACGTGTCGGCCAGCACTTCGACCGTGCCGTGTGCAGGTTGCCTGTCCATCGCGCTGACCTGGCCGCGTGCAAACGCATGCGGCTGCCCGATACGGATTTGGCGGAGAATGGCGGTTGGGTTCATGGAAGTGTCCTTTAAATGTGGGGCAAAAAGTGCAGGCTGCTTTTTCCGCCTGCCGATAACGCGCCATTTTACGCTACAATACCGTCTCTTGTGACCATCTCAACACATTTCAACATGCGCCGTTTCCCTGCTTCCCTGTTTCTGCTTAATGCGGTTTTGTCGGGCTATATTTTTCATTTTTGAATGGCTGCGAACCGTGATTTAGCCGGTATTGCTGCTTCCGTGTGGGGCGCGCTGGCGTTGTTTGCCATCGGCTCGCTGTTCACGCTGCTGCCCAAGTGGCTGTTCAAACTGTTTTTGGACGCTCAACCTGCTCACCGCCGCCATTGCCGTGTTTTCGCGCGGGCAATACAACATCTTCATTTCCGAAGATATTTTGCTGAGCCTGCTCACGGTGGAAAGCGAATTGACCGCCGAAATGGTGTCGCCGCTGTTTATCGCGTTTACCGTGTTGCTGGGCATTGTAGCCGGCGGTGCTGCTGTGGCGGACGACCCGTCGCACCGCAAACGTGGAAGCGGCGTGCGGCATTGGCCGTGGCGGGCGCGGTGCTGGGCGTCTGGCGGTGGGCGGCATTTTTCCAATGGAAGGGCTACACGTTCCGCAGCAAAGGCAGCATCCGCGACAGCCGCTTCGCGACCGACATTTTCCATTTTCTCGCCACTGGACGTGTATTTCAACGGGCCACGCGTGCCTACAAAGCGGCGCGCAACCTGCGTAAAAATTATGCCCACGTGGAAAATTTTTATCGCAGAAATATCAATATCAAAGCAAAACGACGATTTGCTGCTGGTGTTTGTCATCGGCGAAAGCACGCGCGCGACCGCTTCTCGCTCAACGGCTATGGGCGCAACACCAATCCGCAGCTGTCGCAAAATCCCGAATCTGTACTAGCTTCAAACACGCGCAGTCGTGCGACACGCTCACCATCAATTCCGTTCACTGCCTGGCATCGCCCATGCTCAAATCCAGCCCTGACCGCACGCCGCGCCAGTCGTCTTCGGCGAAGTGCTGCATTCGCTGGGCTACACACCGAGATTTACGCGCCGCAAAGCCTGTCGGAATTTTTATAAATATTTGAATTACGACAAATTGGTCAGCAAAGCACCAGATTGTGGCGGAGCAGCAAACGGGCGCGTGGGACGCGCGCTGCTGCCTTATGCGCGGCAGGCCATCGGGCAATATCGCGGCGGCAAAACGCTTTTGGTGCTGCACACGCTCGGTTCGCACCAAACCCTATGCCGACCGTATTTCGCCGCAGTTTCACAGTAGTTTAAACCCTATTGCACCAATCCCGACGTGAGCAAATGCAGCAAAACGGAGCTGACAATGCGTACGACAACACGGTGCTGGGCGTGGACAACCTGCTGGCGGACGTGATTCGCCAGTTGGCGCAGAGCGGCAGAAAAAGCCCCTGCTGTTTTTATGTGTCCGACCACGGCGAATCGCTGGGCGAAAAACGCGATTATTTCCACGGCAAACCGGTGGCGGTGGCGCCGAAAGAGCAGTTTTCCGTGCCGTTTGTGGTGTGGTTTTCGATGCGTACCGGCAAACGCCTGAAGGCGCGGCTTTGGCGCAGCGCGTGGCGGAGGCGGCGAATTCGACAAGGCCGTGTCGCACGACCATATTTTCCACAGCGTGCTCGGTTGCGCGGGCGTGGTGTCGCCCAATGGCGGTATTGACGATAAAGTTGAATTTATGCCATTGATAATATGATAGAATAGCGCAGGCTGCTTTTTCATTGTCCCAAAAGCAGCCTGCACTTTTATAGTGGATTAAAATAAAAATGAGACAGGGGCGAGCGCAAGGCGGTAGCGTCAGGCGAGCCAACGCCGTATCATTGCGATTTTAATTCACTATAAAAACGGAAACGGCAGCACGATGATTATTTATGACGACCAACCGGATGATGACGACCACCGCCGCGCCAGCCGCATTCGGTTTGCTGCTGCCAATCTGCCTATTTTGCTGGGTGTGTGGCTGCTGGCGGCTGTGCTGCTTTGGCTGGGCAAAACGTGATGGAAAAACAGGTGCGGCGGCAATGCGATGGGCGGGCAGATTGGCGGCGCGATACAGGTGTTTGTGCTGGCGGTGTATGGCTTGCTGCATTACCAAAACCGCTGGCTGGAACGCCGTTGCAACGATGCAGGCTGCGGCGGGCGTATTGCCGAAATCATGCCGTATGCGGCGATGGTATTGGCCGTGGTCAGTTTCGTGCTGCCGATGTTGGCCTCTACCCATTGTGTTTGGCGGCCTGCTGCAATTTGTGTTCGGGCTTGCACTGCCGTCTAATCCGCTGCCCGAATCTGATGGGCTATCCGAAAGCCCGACACGCCCGCGCTGAAAGGGTTTGCCGCGCTGTTCGTGGTGGCAGTGCTGCTGGCGGCGTGGCTGGTTTGATGCGGTGAGGTGCAGGCTGCTTTTAAAACGCTGGCACGGTTCAGGTATCATCCGCGCTCAATTTTGATGAACCATTCTATAGCAAAAGGAAATATGATGAAAACCAGCGCACGCAACCAGTTGGCCGGAACGGTAAAAAGCATCAAAAACGGTGCGGTGAACGACGAAAGTCATCGTAACGCTGAAAGGCGGCCAAGCAGTTTGCGCCACCATCACTTGCGAGAGCCGCGAGGCTTTTGGATTTGAAAATCGGCGACCCCGTGTTTGCTCCTGATTAAATCCACCAGCATTATCGTGGCGGCCGATACCGACAAAGTGAAACTGTCCGCCCGCAACTGCTTGAACGGCACCATCCGCAATATCAGCCGCGGTTCGGTGTATTCTTTGGTGGAAATCGACTGGGCGAAGGCGTATCCGTGATTGCAGGCATCACCATCGAAAGCACGGACGAGCTGCAACTGCGCCCCGGACAAAACGCATCTGCGCTGTTTAAAGCAGGCAGCGTGATTTTGGGCGTACCCGCGCGTAAAGACGCGACGCATCATCCATGCAATACCCGGCTGAAGCACAACAGATGTTTCGGCTGGGTGTTTTTGCGGAGGCGGCAGGTGCAGGCTGCTTTTTGGGGCGATGAAAAAGCAGCCTGCACACCGCAAATCGCGTAAAAATCACGCTTTCCCCCATTCCAAAAGCAGCCTGCAAACCATGCAAATCATCCAATACCCCATCCCCTTCAAACTCCACTCAACCCTTCCTGCCCGCCGGCGACCAGCCCACCGCCATTGCCGGCCTGCTCGAAGGGCTTTCAGACGGCCTTGCCTATCAAAACCCTGCTCGGCGTAACCGGTTCGGGCAAAACCTACACCATGGCGAACGTCATCGCCCAAAGCGGCCGTCCCCGCCATCATCATGGCGCACAACAAAAACCCTTGCCGCCCAGCTTTATGCCGAAATGCGCGAGTTTTTCCCGAAAAACGCGGTGGAATATTTCGTCTCCCTACTACGACTATTACCAGCCCGAAGCCCATGTGCCCAGCCGCGACCTGTTCATCGAAAAAGGACAGCGCGATCAACGAACACATCGAGCAAAATGCGCCTTTCCGCCACCAAAAACCCAATGACGCGCGACGACGTGATTATCGTCGCCACCGTGTCCGCCATATTTACGGTATCGGCGACCCGACCGAGTATCAACAAATGGTGTTGTCCGTCAAAGAAGGCGACACCATCGAGCAGCGCGACATCATCGCCACGCTCGTTTCCATGCGCAGTACGAACGCGGCGATTTGGACTTCAAACGCGGCAGCTTCCGCGTGCGCGGCGACGTGATCGACGTGTACCCCGCCGAAAGCTCCGAAAACGCCTTGCGCATCAGCCTGTTTGACGACGAAATCGACCGACCCTCGATATGTTCGACCCGCTTTCAGGCAGCCTGCACCAGCGCGTCGGCCGCTCACACCGTCTTCCCCGTCCAGCCACTCACGTTACCCCCGCGCGACACCGTCTTGCGCGCCTGCGAGTCCATCAAAGAAGAATTGCGCGAACGCATCGAATTTTTTTCGCCCGCGAACAACGCCCGCGTCGAACAACAACGTATCGAACAGCGCACCCGTTTCGACCTCGAAAATGCTCTACGAAATGGGCTTCGCAAAGGCATCGAAAACTACTCCCGCCACTTCTCCGGCAAAAAGAAGGCGAACCGCCGCCCACGCTGATGGACTACCCTGCCCGACAACGCCATCATGTTCATCGACGAAAGCCATGTTACCGTTACCCAAATCGGCGGTATGGCTGACGCGACGCATCGCGTAAGCAAAACCTCGTCGATTACGGCTTCCGCCTGCCTTCCGCCCGCGACAACCGCCCGCTCAAATTCCACGAATTTGAAAAAGTCATGCCGCAAACCGTCTTCGTTTCCGCCACCCCCTGCCAAATACGAAGAAGAACACGCCGGACAAGTGGTCGAACAAGTCGTCCCGCCCCACAGGGCTGGTCGACCCCAAAATCATCATCCGCCCTCGTCGCCACCCAAGTCGATGACTTAATGAGCGAAATCAACGACCGCATCCAAAAAGGCGAACGCGTGCTCGTTACCACCCTCACCAAACGCATGGCGGAGCAACTCACCGACTATTACAGCGAACTCGGCATCAAAGTGCGCTACCTGCACAGCGACATCGATACCGTAGAGCGCGTTGAAAATCACTAGAGATTTTGCGGCTCGGACTGTTTCGACGCACTCGTCGGCATCAACCTCTTGCGCGAAGGCCTAGACATCCCCGAAGTCTCCCTCGTCGCCATCCTCGACGCCGACAAAGATAGGCTTCCTGCGCTCCCACCGCAGCCTGATTCAAACCATGGCCGCGCCGCGCGCAACGAACGGCGTCGCCATCCTGTACGCCGACAAAAATCACCGACTCCATGAAAGCCGCCATCGACGAAACCGAACGCCGCCGCGAAAAACAGATGAAAGTTCAACGAAGAACACGGCATCGTGCCGCAGCAGATTAAAAACAGGTCAAAGACATCATCGACGGCGTGTACCACGAAGAAGACAGCGGCAAAGGTCGTCTGAAAGGCAAAAACAAGGTTAAAGTCAGCGAAACTATTAACGAAGAAGACGCGATTAAAGAAATCGCTAAACTGGAAAAAGGCCATGCAGCAGGCGGCTCAGGGATTTGCAGTTTGAAGAGGCGGCGGTTATTCGTGATAGAATACGGAGTATTAAGGGAAAGCCTGTTGTTTGGGGGCAGAATAGTCTCACTTTATTTATTATTATTATTTATAATGATACTATCATGTTGAATAGTATACGAATTTTCTGTAAAGAATATGAATCCACACTTACAAAGTTATATCAACAATATTAGCACTAGTAATTATTAGTGTATATGGATGCGTACAATCAAACAAGGCGAATGAAACTGCCTCTTAGCTGTAAATGAACACTCTTCTGAAGCTAACAAGATTGCCTCAGAAGCAAATAATTACTCTCGTGAGGCCAACAAGATCGCTCGAAGCAAAATTCTTATTCCCAAAAGCTAATGAATTAGCAGAAGAAAATAATAGAATAGTGCACAACAGTTCCACTCATCTGTACTATTAGTGTGATGCAGTAGCGATGGATTTGACCAGGCATGGTTAAAAGAAAACACACACAGTTTTGTCTTTGAAAACTGTCGAAAATAACAAAGAACAAATTGTATAAAGATTATTATCTTTCCCAAACAATGCTGGAGTTGTGCAAATTCCCACTCGTTGAGCACTCAATTTCACTATCATGGGTGGTTATTATAATTATAATAATCATTTCATATTTTATGACAAAAGAAAATAATTATTTTGGCTTCAAGCCAACTACAATGGAGTAGAAACGTATCATATCTACATCTCTATTTTAGAGTCAGCAAACCTCATTTATGTTAAAATAACAATACCATATTATAGGGCTAATTTAACAGAATGGAGACGTTCAAATTTGCAAACTAGATAAGACATATAACATTAGCGTGATAGTAAAATGAATAATATTGATTTAGAAAAATTATTGAAAATCAGCAATACCTGCTCAATAATAAAACACAGAAGATATTTTCCACTTATGAAATCTAATCAGATTGGCTTTAGAAACAATCGAAAACTCATAATGGGACAACGTAAAATTGCGATGCCCTGGTCTTAAAGCAGCCCGCGTGCAGTAAAAGCGCAGGTGCACCGTTGTCTCACGCGTTCTTTGCTTGAGGCAGCCTGCACCCGCGTAGGCATAAATGCCTGCCTTTACATTCCAAAAAGCAGCCTGCACTTTGCAAACTCAAAGTGCAGGCTGCTTTTCCGTTCGCGGCGTTACCGCTTATTCAATAACGACCCGCGCATTCAGCGGCTGTACGGGGCGGCTGTTTTGCGGAACCGACGGCGCGGGTGAATTTTTCCGCTTGCGCCTGGTCGATGTGGTCATAAGTCTTCAACACTCAACCATGATACGCCCTCGGTGCATGGCGGCGTGGTCAGCGAACCGGCAAAGCGGTAGTACGCAGGCTGCTGCGGCAGCAGGGATGAAGCGTCGAACGGCTGGTCCAGTTTCACTTTTTCCTGCGGTCATCGGCATGGCGTTCCCAGATGGAGACTAGGCGGTTGCTGGTTTTGCCGGCCTTTATACAGCACGGCCAATACCAAAGGCTGTTTGTTTTCGTCCAGCTGGACGAAGTGGGCTTCCATCGGGAAGCGTGCGGCCTTTGATTTGGTTTTTTCGCTCGGCACGTGGAAGTGGAACTGTTTCAGGGTGTAGGGTGCGGCCGTTCACGGTCAGGGTGTTGCCGCCTTCGCGATAATTGACCTGAATGGTGTGGCCGTTGTTTTCCACTTCCACGGTCGCTCGGATGGTAATTGGCTTTTGATGGCAGGCAGGCGGCCGGAAACGGTTTCGGTAATGTTGACAGGGGATTGGTTTTTGCCGGTGGAGCACAAAGCGGAACTCTTCGGACAGATTTCGCCCCAGCTTTCGGGGAATCGTGCCCTGTGTAGCCCCTAATGGGTGTGATCGCCGTGCGGCGGCAGAGAGCGCGGTGAATGCCGACAGCACGACGGCGGTCAGGCGGGTAACGTACGGTTGAAGCAGAGCATTGCAAATATCCTTTCTGTTAAGGAGGGAAAAAAAGCGTTGCGGTGCGTATGTCGTAGGTAAATATTTATTTTTATTGAAAGATAGCGATATTCAATGACAGTGTCGAGCGTTTGCAGCCTGCAAACGATTAGAGTAATGAACTTAAAGTGAATTCCGCACAAACCCTATTATTCTTTTAAGGGAAGATGACGCAGGCTGCTGCCGGAAACGGCCTTTTCAAATGTCGTAGGAAAGGGAAGGGCGGCGGTATCTACTCGCTTCATTTTTCCGATATTGCCCCGGCGAAAATCCCCAGTATTGTTTTTAAACGCTTTGCGAAAGTGGGTTTTCGATTGAAGCCGACGTTCGCGCGACGGACAGACGGAATCGGCGGTTTGCCGCAGCAGAACGGCGGCTTGGCGCAGGCGGATAAGATTAACGAAGGCGTGCGGGCTGATGCCGGTTTGCTGTTTGAACAGGCGCATGAGTTGGGCGCGAGAGGTTGGCCAGCGCGGTCATTTTTCTCGATGTTCCATTGGTCTTCGGGGCGGCTGACAACGCGTTTGGATGAGCTGGCGCAGGCGTTTGTCGCGCAGGCCGTTGAGTATGCTGCCCATGGTGCTTCCGCCTTGTTCGAGATAGGCGCGACGATGAGGACGAGGAGGACGGAGGATAAGGCATTGACGATCGGCGCGCGAGCCGGAGCGTGCGCGCTTTCGTATTGCAACATGGACACAAGGCATTGCAGCGAAGGGATGGTTCCATGCTGATAAGGACTGGTTTCGCTAGGTCGTGCATGATGCGTCGGCGTGTTCGTCGTATTCGAAGCGGGCGCAGAACAAATCGAGGCTTCGCCGCCGCTACTGGACGAAGCGACCGTGAATGCGCCGCTGTTGTCGATATGCGGTGTATCTGCCGCAGTTGTTGCAGGTCACTTCGCTGCTGAGGACGTGCTCGACACTCGCGCGGAAAAGAAGATGAGGTCGCCCGCTTTTCAGCCGCCGCGCTTCGGGTTCGCCTTCGATTTTGATGTAGCTTTCCCCGGCACGACGAGGTGCGCGATGCCGTGTGCGCGCCTGCGTTCGTGCGGTGCATACCATTTGTCGCGAACAGGCATTGCACGTCCACGCTGCCCGTGATTTGCGCCAGTTCGATGAGTTTGTCCAAAGTGTCCATAAGTCTTTTTGCCAGTGAATGAGATATGGACGATTATAATAGTCGACTATTGCAATAATGCCATTCATCGGATGTAAAGATGGCGGATTGAAATGAAACCGCCATGAAAGAGCAGCATCCTTCATGACAGACACATTGGAAAGGAAATCAAAATGTTTCAAAACTGGCCCGAACACACCGCATACGTGAAAAAGCATTCGGCGAATTGTAAAAACCATCCGAAAATGCTGCAAGCCCACGGCGCATTGGAGCAAGCCGCCGCAGCCGAAGCGTTGGATGCGAAAACCCGCGAACTGATTGCCATCGCCGTCGCCATCACCACTGTTGCGAAAGCTGCATCAGCGTGCATGCCGCCGCAGCCGCCACAAAGCGGGCGCGACGGAAAGCGAAAATCGCCGGCGCGCTGGCCACCGCCATCTCTCTGAACGCAGGCGCAGCCTACACTTATGCCCTGCGCGCTTTTGGAAGCGGTGGACGCGCAACGTTAATCTGCTTTATCAACTTTATACGATAAACACACATTGAAAGCAGCCTGCACATCAAATCAGAGTGCAGGCTGCTTTTGCATGAACCGATGGTTTGGCGCAAAAACGCCAGCAGGCATGCCAGTTCGTCCGCGCTTTGTTCCTGCGCACGTTGCCGCGTGTGGCTGCCGGTTTCGGGGGCGTAAAGCCAGGTGGTGCCGGTTGCGCGGCGGCGAGTTTGGCATAGAATTTCAGCGCGTGGGCGGGATGGACGCGGTCGTCCGCCAGGCTGGTGGTGATGAAGGCGGGCGGATAGTGCAGGCTGCCTGAAAGTTGGTGATAGGGCGAAAATTGCGCCAGATATTCGCGCATTTCAGGGTCGGCCGGTCGCCGTATTCTTCCACCCAGCTGGCGCCGGCGTAGAGTTCGGTATAGCGCAGCATGTCGGTGAGCGGCACTTCGCAAACCAGCGCGCCGATGCGTCGGCTGCCTGCAAAACGCGGAAGCCACTATCAGGTCGCTGCTGCTGCCGCCGCTGGATGGCGGTGTGCGGCGCGCTGGTGTATCCGTGCGTGCAGGTCGGCAATGACGGCGAGCAGGTCGTCCACGCTTTGTGCTTGTTGCGGCGCATGGCGGCTTCGGTGCCAGCCGACAACCCGCCGCCGCCGCGCTCATGTTGGCCGCGCACGAACGCGCCGCCGCGCTCCAGCCAGTGCGTTTGCCGATAGTGCCCATATAGTGCGGCAGTTCGGGCGCGTCGAAGCCGCCGTAGCAATACACCAATGGGCGTGTCGGGCGATTTCGCTTGCCGACCCAGTAATACGGAATGCGCGTGCCGGTCAGGATTCGGCGAAGCGCTGCTGCACGTCAATGCCTTGCGCGTTGAATTGTGCAGGCTGCTTTCGCAACACGGTCAGTCAGCTCCATCACGTTCAAATCGAGCGAATACAGCGTGAGCGGGTAACGAAATCGCTGGCGGCCAAATGCACCGTGTCGCCGCCCCAAGGCTGGTCGGCCAGCTCTCAATCGCGCCTTTCTGGGAAAAACGGGCAGCGCCTGCTCGTCCATGCGCCGTGTTCCCATTTCCACGCTTTCAGGCTGCCCGACACATTGTCCAGCAGGCTGGCGATAACGAATTTCCGCGTGGTTTCAATCAGTTCCAGCGCTCGCTGCGGATTGGGCGCGAACAGGCACTGCGCCTCGCCCACTCGCCTTTGTTCAGCTTCACCGCCAAAAGGCAGCCTGCACCGTATTTCGCTTCGCTGCGCTGCCAGTCGGACTCAAATGCAGCAGCAGTTGCCCCGCCAGATAGCCTCACCACTTCGCCATCGCGCTCGGCAAGGCCAGCGGCACCGCTTCGTTTTGCGCGTTCACATAAAAATAATCTTTATGGAAGAACGATGTATTGGCTTCCACCAAGTCCAGCGGCGCACCCTGCGCGTCCAAACAACGCCATGCGTTCACACATCACGCCGTCCGCCGTCATTTCGTACATAGCGGCGTTGCTTTCCGCCAAACTTTGCCCGCGCCGCATCAGCCACACTTGGCGCGGATAGCCCGGAATCCGTGAGCTGGCGTTCGTCCCACGCGCAGGGCAGAGCCACACGCTGTCTTCATCGCGCCACGCCACATGGTTTTTGCCGAGCGGGAAGTGAAACCGCCGTCCACCACCGCCTTTTTGTTTAAATCGAATTCCAGCGTATAGGCGCTGTCCGAACCGGCGGACGACAGCGTGAGCAGCGTTTTTCGGCTGTTCCACATAATGCGACACGCCGTCCAAATACACGTCGTCGCCCAGCAGCGCGTCAAAATCCGCCACGGAAAACAGCACTTCCCATTCGCAGGCCGGCGCGGTAGGAAGATGCGCGACACGCGGTACACGCCTTGGGGAATTGGCGGACTGGTGGAAGTGGTACATCCGCGCGCGGTGCTCCTGGCAGAACGGGATTTGCCGTTCGTCTTGCAGTTGGGAAGAGGATCGGCTGGTGCGGTGAAATTGGCGGAATGAAAAGCAGCGCCTGCACTTTTTGCCGCGCTTTTGCCAGCAGGGCTTGCGTTTCGAGCGAATCCAGTTGTTCCAAGGCGAATAGGGGTCGTGTCGTCATTCTGTGCTGGTCGTGCCACAAATCGGCTGTTGTCGGTCGGGCTGCAATGGCTGATGCCGATGCCGATGAGGCGGTATTCGGGTTCGGCGGCATTTTTTGTAGCAGGGTGCAGGCTGCTTTGAGCAGGGATCCGGCGTCGGGCAGCGGCGAAGAATAGGTTTTGCGAGCGGGTGTAAATATGGAAAGTCGCTGGTTTTCAGCTTCAGCGTAACCGTTTGCCCACGCGTGCGTGCGCGCTGCATTTGCGGGAAATGTCGTGCGCCAAATCGGGCAGGTGCAGGGCGATTTCTTCTGCGCGGCAAATCGTCCGGCACGGTGATTTCGGTGGAAATCTGCACCTGTTCGCGCGAAGGCTGCACGGGCGGTTGTCCACGCCGCGCACCAAATCGTAGAAACGGTAGCCCCATTACCCCCAAAAAGGTGCACCAGCTGCATGCGGAGGCAGCCTGCACGTCGCCCGCCGTTTTCCAGCCGAAGCGGTGCAGCTTTTGCGCGGTTTTTGCCCCACGCCGGGATCTCAATCGGCAAACCGTGCAGGAAGGCGGCGATTTTGGGCGGCGGCAGCACGAATTGCCCGTTCGGCTTGCGCCAGTCGGAGGCCACTTTCGCCAGAAATTTGTTCGGGGCGATGCGGCGGATGCGGTCAGCCCGGTTTGTTGGAAGATTTGCGCGCGGATTTGACTGGCCACGTCCGTGGCATACGGACGGACAATTTGTTGTGCGACACGTCCAGATAGGCTTCGTCCAAAAGCCAGCGGCTCGACCAGGTCGGTGTATTGATGGAAAATCTGATGAATTTGCCGCGATACTTGGCGGTAGTAAATCGAAATGCGGCGGCACGAACACGGCTTGCGGGCACAGCTGTTTGGCGCGGGCGGCGGACATGGCGGAGCGCAAGCCGAACGCCCGCGCTTCATACGATGCGGCGCAAATCACCGAGCGCGGCGAATCCCACGCCACCACCACGGGCAGGCCGCGCAAATGCGGTTGCTCGCGCGAGTTCCACGGATGCGTAAAACGCGTCCATGTCGATGTGGGATGATCTTTGCGTGTGCATGGTTAGCGGGCGCAGGCTGCTTTTGAACCTTGCAAAAGCAGCCTGCACTTTCATGTCATGATGTTTTGGCGATGCGGCACGTTTTTGTATTTGCGCCATGCCCACATAATCGTAGCCCGACAGGCTGTAGCCGAAGAAGAAGGCGAAACAGCACCAGGCGGGTTCCAAGATGAATATCATTAAAAACAACAGCAGGCCAATCATGCCGATGAACGGCACTTCAGGCGCGGATTGATTTCCTGAAGCCCAAAAGCGCACCTGCGCCACCATCGAAAGGCCGGCAAACAGGTCAGCAGCATCACCCATACGCTGGCGCGCTGGAACATCCCGTCCGTGTAGCTGTAGTCCAGCCACACCAGTCCGACCACCAATGCGGCGGCCGTCGGGCTGGGGATGCCGATGAACCATTTTTTGTCCACTTTTGCTGATGAGCGTGTTGAACAGGGCAAGGCGAGCGGCGCAGGCACAACTAGACGAACGCCACGCAATAGCCCAGTTTGCCGAATTGGTACAAATGCCAGTTATACACAATCAGCGCGGGGCAACGCCGAAGCTGACCATGTCGGCCAGGCTGTCGAGCTCGTTCGCCGAACGCGCCTGGCTGTTGAGTCAAACGCGCCACGCGCCCGTCCATGCCGTCCAGCACCATGCGCGATGAATACGGACACGGCGGCGCTTTCAAAGCGTCCGTGCATGGATTGGGTGATGGCGAAAAATGCGGCAAACAAGGCGGCGATGGTGAACGAGTTGGGCAGCAGGTAAATGCTGTTTTCTGGCGCAACGCCTGCACTTTGCCTCGCCACGCCGGCGGTTTCCTGTTTTCGTTTTCTGTCTGCATGATGATTTTCGATGTGCAGGCTGCTTTTTACGCTCAAAAGCAGCCTGCACGTTATTCACGATGACGTGCCGCGCAAACCCAGCACGTCCTGCATATCGAACAAGCCCGTTTCACGGCTGTCCAGCCACACCGCCGCCCGCACCGCGCCCAGGTACAACGCCCGCGCGGCTGCTGGCTGTGGGTGATTTCACCGCGCTCGCCGTCGGTGGCGAACAAGGCGGTGTGGTCGCCCACGATATCGCCCGCGCGCACGGTGGCAAAGCCGATGGTGTTCGGGTCGCGCGCGCCCGTGTGGCCTTCGCGGCCATATACCGCAGCGTTTTCAAATCGCGCCCCAACGCATTGGCAATCACTTCGCCCATGCGCAGCGCCGTGCCGCTGGGTGCATCGACTTTGTGGCGGTGGTGCGCTTCAATGATTTCGATTCGTAGCCGTCGTTCAGCACGCGCGCCACCGTGTCCAGAATATGGAAGGTCAGGTTCACGCCCACGCTGTAATTGGCGGCGAACACAATCGCGTTTTTCGCGCCGCCGCCGCGATGGCTGCTTTGGCCGTTATCGTCAGCAACCGGTTGTGCCGATGACCATTTTGATGTTTTCCGCGCATTTGGCGATGAGCGGCAGGGAAGCGTCCGGCCGTGTGAAATCAATCACCACGTCGCAGTTGGCCAGCACGGCATCCATGTCGGCGGGAAATCGGCACGCCGGTTTTCTGGCCGATAGCAGCTAGCCCGCGTCCAAAACCTGCGCATCGGAACCTGCGTGTTCCAACGCGCCCGTCAGCACGGTGCGGGGTTTTGCTGTACCGCTTCCACCAATATTTTGCCCATGCGGCCGTTCGCGCCGGCCACGGCAATTCTGATTTGCTGCGTCATTATTGGTTACCCTGTTGGTTGTGTTGGATTTTGTTGGCGGGCGAAATCCAGTGCGTCGCCTTCAATGCGGTTCACCGTGCCGTCCGCGCCGAAATGGAGTGGTGAGCGTGCGGTTTTCTTTCACTTTGCCGCCGCGCGACACTTCGTAAACATCAATCCCAGCGGTCGGCGCGGAAGCTGGGGGCGCAGCAGGGTGCGCCTGATTTCCATTTCCACCTGCTGGCGGGTCGCGCCTTCTTTCACGGCGTCAAAACGGGAGGCGGTATCCAGCGGGATGCCCTGCACGACGGACAGCCGGTAATAAGGCAGTTTTTCAACCGAGCAGGGGGTACACGCGCTGACGCAGACGGCCAGAGCGGCGGCGGATAATAATGCTTTCGCCAAGATGACCTTTCGATAAATGGGGCTTTTGAAAACAGTCGGGAAGATACCACAATCGCGCGGGTTCAAATAATTCTTATTGACAACTTTTATCAATTATTTGCAAAGCAAACGGTTAAAAGGTGCTATTATACGGCAATTATTCTATCGACAATATTTCAATTGTTTTATCGGAAAGTCACATAAATATGAACATATATATCCCACCAAAGACAACGGTTTGAAGGTGACCGCCCGCGCCTGAAAAATTTTGGATTTGTTTGAAACACACGCAGAAGAACATTTGAGTGCTGAAGATGTGTACCGCATTTTGCTGATGAGGGCATTGAAATCGGCGTGGCCACCTATTTACCGCGTGCTGACGCAGTTTGAGCAGGCGGGCATCCCGCTGCGCCACCATTTTCGAAACGGGCAAGGCGGTATATGAATTGAACAAAGGCGGCCACCACGACCATATCGTGTGCGTGAAATGCGGGCCTCGGTGATTGAGTTCCACAGCGAGGAAATCGAGGCGCTGCAAGACAGAAATTGCCAGAAGAAAACGGCTTTCGCATTGTCGATCACGCGCTGTATATGTATGGCGTGTGCGTGAGTGCCAGAGAAAACGTTGATTTTTCATTGAAATAGTGCGCAGGCTGCTTTTTCGGACGACGGAAAGCAGCCTGCACTTTGGTCTTTTGCGGTGTTGGAGAAGGGTTAAACGTCTGCTTCGGCACTCAAAGCTGTGCGAAATTTCCGCCGCTTTGCCCAGCATGATGGACGCGGAGCAATATTTTTCCGCCGACAACTGTACGGCTTTGGCAATGCTGCTCTTTCAAATCGATGCCCCAACACTTTGAAGTGGATGTGGATTTTAGTGAACACTTTGAATGCTGTCGGCGCGTTCCGCTTCGACGGTGGTGATGCAGTCGGTGATTTTTCGTCGCTGTTTTTGGCATATCGACCACATCGGTGCTGGAGCAGCCTGCAACGCCCATCAGCAGCATTTGCATGGCGCTGGCACGCGCCGCACCACGCCTTCGTCTGCCGCACCTTCCATCACCACGCTGTTGCCTTGCTCGTTGCTGGCTATAAAAGCAGCGTCCTTCCACCCAACGGCTGGTAATCTTTCATTTTAGCACCTTTCTCTTTAAAAACAGTTCAATACATTGCCGCCCAATCGGGCAAAACGCGATGCGCGGCCGCCGCTAGGCGTGTAAAAGAGGAATGTACCATATTTGCAGAACTTAACGACTGCTGTTTGCGGCCGGCAGGGTGCAGGCTGTTTGCGGCGCAAAGAAGCACGGTCGGATATAGGGTTCGCTGATGCTTTCATGCTAGAATAATCCCATGGCAAGCGCAGTCGTTTTGCCCATTATCCCAAAACTACTTACAAAGGAAAACATCATGTCTCAATTCGACGTTGTTGTCATTGGTGCGGCCCCGGCGGTTGCGTGGCGGCCATCCGCGCCGCGCAACTGGGTTTCAAAAACCGCGTGTATCGATGCGGGTGTCAATAAAGCGGGCGATGCGCCTGCGCTGGGTGGCACTTGCCTGAACGTGGGCTGCATTCCGTCCAAAGCCCCTGCTGCAATCGTCCGAACATTTCCATGCCGCGCAACACGATTTTTGCCGAACACGGCATCAGCGCAGGCAGCCTGCACTTTGACGCAGCCAAATGATTGAGCGCAAAGACGCCATTGTGACGAAACTCACGGGCGGCATTAAATTCTGTTCCAAAAACAAAGTGGAAAGCTTTCTTCGGCTTCGGCTCGTTTAAGGGCAAAACGGCGATTTCTGGCAAATCGACATCGACAACCAAAGGCGAAAATCCACCATCGAAGCCAAACACGTGATTGTGGCGACCGGTTCCGTGCCGCGCCCGCTGCGCTTTGGTGAAGCGGACAATGTGAACGTGCTGGACAACGAAGGCGCGCTGAACCTGACTGAAGTGCCCGCCAAAATCTGGGCGTGATCGGTCTCGGGCGTGATTGGTTTGGAAATGGGTTCGGTGTGGAAACGCCTGCGTGCGAAGCGACCATTCTGGAAGCCGCGCCAACCTTCTGGCCGCCGCCGACCAGCAAATCGCCAAAGAAGCCTTCAAATATTTCACCAAAGAGCAAGGCCTGAATATTGAGCTGGGCGTGAAAAACCGAAAGCATCAGCAAAGAGAAAAAGGCGTGCGCGTGCAATACGAATTGAACGGTGCGAAAAAGACGAAACGTTCGACAAACTGATTGTCGCCATTGCCGCATTCCGGAATACGCAGAAACTGAACGCCGAAGCGGTGGGCTTAGCAAAAGACGAGCGCGGTTTCATTGCCGTGAACGAGCTGTGCCAAACCAACCTGCCGAACGTTTGGGCGATTGGCGACGTGGTGCGCGGTCCGATGCTGGCGCACAAAGCGAGCGATGAAGGCGTGGCTGTTGCCGAACGCATTGCCGGTCAGAAACCGCATTTGATTTTCGGCACGATTCCTGCGATTTACACCGACCCCGAAATCGCCTGGGTGGGCAAAACGGAAGAGCAGCTCAAAGCCGAAGCGCGGACTATAAAAAGGCACTTTCGGCTTCGGCGCGAACGGACGCGCTTTGGTTTGGGCAAGGCCAAAGGCACGGTGAGTGCTGGCGGACGCGAAAACCGACCGCATTTTTGGGCGTGCACATGATTGGCCCGATGGTGAGCGAACTGATTGCCGAAGCGGTGGTGGCGATGGAATTCAAAGCCAGCAGTGAAGACATTGCCCGCATCGTTCATGCGCATCCGACTTTGTCGGAGCGGTGAAAACTGAAGCGGCTTTATGGCGGATAAACGCGCGCCGCACGGTTGATGGGTTGTTGATTGGCGCAGGCTGCTTTTGGAAGGCGAAAAAGCAGCCTGCACTTTTTGTTTTTTTGAAATGGGCAATACGGGAAAGAGAACGATGAAATTATCTTATTGTGTATTCAGCTGTTTATTGGCCGGTTTGGCAGGCGGCGTGGCGGCGGAGCCTTTGGCGTATCACGGCGAGAGCACCACGTCTCGGCGGCAACGATATCCTGCGCAACGATGTGACGCGCATGATTGCGGTGTCTGAGGCCGCGAGGGCTGTCGGGAGATTCAGCGGATTGATGCGCAAGTCGAACGTGAACGCGTCCGGAAAACCGCTGGTTGGCGCAAGAGACGTGGCGCGTGCAGGCGGCGGCAAAAACGCACCGTTATGACGTGCTGCGCGCAAGACGAACGCGGCGAAACGGATTTTCAGTGGGCTTCCGGCCTGAATAACTCATTAAAAGCAGCCTGCACTGTGGTAAAACCAAAGTGCAGGCTGCTTTTTTCCAGACCGATATTATTTTGCGGCAGACGCTGACGATGCGGCAGAGGCTTCGGCTTTTGGCATTGCCTGCGGCGTTTTTCGCCCCATGCGGCAGGGTATTTATAGCCGTTGAAGCGTTGGTGCGCGTATTGTTTGAACTCGGTGGAGGTGTCGCGTCGGTAACATCTTTCACCCATTGGCTGCTCTCTTTGTCCGCCGTGCGTACGGCCGCCCAGTTCATAGGCAAAGCTCGGTTCTTGGAACAGGGTTTCAGACAGCTTCATGCCGCTGGACATGGCGCAGTTGCCGTTCACAATCGCAAAATCCACGTCTTGGCGGCTGCGCGCAGGTTGGCGGCTTCCATTTCCACCAGCTTGATATTGCGCGTGTTTTTCGGCAATATCGCTCACCGCCGCTTTCAACGGGTCGATGCCGTCTTTCAGTTTAATCCAGCCCAATTCTTTCAGCATTACCAGCGCGCGCCGTTGATGTCGTTCGAACGGAAACGGTGCTGCCGTCTTTCACTTGGTCCAGCGCGGTCAGTTTGCCGCCGTACAAACCCAAAGGCGCGTGGGCATCTTGGAACACTTCGGTCAAATCCAGATTGTGTTCCGCTTTGAAGCCGTCCAGATAAGGCTTTGTGTTGAAGATGTTGATGTCAATCGCGTTTTCCGCCAATGCTTTGTTCGGGGTTACATAATCCGAGTATTCGGTCATGTTACGCGGTAGCCTTTTTCTCCAAAAATCGGCTGGATTTGGTCTTTCACTATGTCGCCGAAATCGCCCACGGTAGTGCCGAAGCGGGATTTCGGTCCACTACGGGTGTGGCCGCACCGCTGGCTGCCGCGCCGGAAGCCGCTGGTGTTTGCGCCGTGTTGGATTGTCCGCCGCAAGCGCCCAATGCCAATGCAATCTACGCCGGCCAAAGAAAGTTTGAAAAGAGAATGTGTCGTGTCTATGAAATGCTCCAAAAATAGAGTGTTGTTCGGAAAAAGAGAGTGCGCCGCCGAAAAAAGCAGCCTGCACGTTAGCGTTTGTTGAGCTTTTGCCGACAGGAAATTGCCGATGGACTGAATCATAATCACCATCAGGGTCAGCACCAGCACCACGGCGGCCATCACATCGGGCATGTAGCGCTGGTGTCCGTAGCGGATGCCCAAATCGCCGATACCGCCGCCGCCAATCAGGCCTGCCGCCGCGCTTTCGCCCAAAAACGGCAATCATCAGGATGGTGATGCTCAACACCAAGCCCGGAGCGTGCTTCGCTCAATAATACTTTGAAAATCATGGTGTTTCGGCGTTGCGCTCATCGCCTGTGCCGCTTCCACCACGCCGCGCGGCACTTCTTTCAGGTTTTGTTCCACCAGCCGCGCAAAATAAAAGCTGGCCGCCACGCTCAACGATACGGAAGCGGCGGGAGGGGCCGAACGATGCCGACAATCAGGCGCGTGAGCGGCATCAGCACAATCATTAAGATGACGAACGGGAAGGCGCGCATCAGGCTGATAACGCCGTTTAAGATGCGGTTGGCGGCGGCGTTGGCGAACAGTTGGCGTTCGCCGCTGACAAACAGCCAAACGCCCAGCAGCCCGCCGGCCACAATGCCGAACACGGACGAAATGCCGACCATGATGAAGGTTTTCGCCCAGTGCTTTGTAAAATCTGCAAGAGTTTGATGATGTCTGTTTAAATCTAAATTCATGCGTTGCTCGATCGTCGTGTGCCGTTGGTGGCGGATAAATGCGTGCAGGCTAGCTTTCGTTCAGCCGCTCATCCAGGCTTCCAGCAGTGCCCAGAGCAGAGCTCGTACCCGTCAGCCACAACCAATATTTTTATCCAGTCGTCCGTGCTTTCCTTCGCCCCAAATCCAGTGCATGACGATGGCCAGTGCGCCTTGGGCGAAAAATCAGCAGGAAGGTGGCGGCAAAGGTGTTCATGATGGGTTTCTCCGAAGGTTTGCCCGAACGAACGGGCAATGCGAACCGAAAGCAGCCTGCACTTTTATTATGAGTTATCCCAGCAGTTGTTTCAGCATCCGTTCTTTGGCGGAATCGTAATCCGCTTGGGTAATCAAACCGTTGTCCAACATGGTTTTCAGTTGCGCTAATTTGGCGTTTGGTCGGCGGCGGGTGCGGAAGCAGCCTCGCACATTCGGCGCGGCGGTATTTGACATTGCACCCTGCCATGGCTTGGCCGATGCCCACGCCCTACGCCCATACCTCGCGCCCATGCCGGCCAGCCCGCCTTCGTTTTGCGCCGCCAGCGGAAATGGATTCTGCCGTCTGGTATTGCGTGAGGTGCCCAAATCGCCCACGATATTCATGCTCATGCGTTTGTCCAACGCTTGCTGCACGTTTTCCGGCAGCGTGACGCTTTCCACCGTGAAGCTTTCCAATGCCAAAGCCCAGCGCGGCAAATGCAGGCTGCAATTTTTCCACCATCGCCTGCGACAGCAGCACCTTGGTTGGCCGCCATGTCCAAAAACGGAATGTTCGATGTGCCGAACGCCGCCGCCATCTGCGTCTATCACCGTGTTGCGTGCAACTGCGTTTCCAAATCGTTGCCCGAATAGCGTTCCACCACGCCGGACACTTTTGAAAAACACGTCGGGCTGGGCAATGCGGTAGGAATACATGCCGAATGCGCGCAGCTGCACCATGCCGAAACCGAATCGCGCGACGGTTGCGTGGCTGCGCCGTGCCCCAGCGTTTGCCCAACTGTTGGCGCGTATTGAAGAAATACACGTCCGATTTGAAAGGGGCGACTGGAAGAATTTGTCCCAGTTGCGCAGGTTGGTCAGCACCGGCAGCGTTTTGCGTGTTCAGGGTGTAGCGGCCGAAGGAATACGTCGGCCACCACGCCTTCGTCAACAAAAACCGCGCTTGGCTTTCGCGCACGGTCAGGTCTCGCACCGTTTTGGATTTCCTGGTCGGCAATCGGGAAAACGCCACACCAGCGTGTCTTCATCCGGGTTTTCCCACTGATGACATCGATAAACTGCTTGCGGATAAAGTTCAACATGTTGATTTCCTTTTTGAGTGTTGCCAATGTGGCGGTTTAACCATCAACCAGGCTGGCGGCGTTGAGTATGCCCACCGCGATGGCCCAAAGCCCCAAAACAGGGCCCACGGCGATATTGTTCGCTTCCAATCTTTTGGGCAGGCGGGGCAGGGCGCGGCAGCCGATGGCAAACAAGATGATTTGCACCGAAGCGGCCACCAAGCCCCCACACGATAAAATTCCCGCGAAACCCGACGTTGTGCACCATGGCCGAAGCTAAGGCCAGGCAAAAGCCCGCAACGAGCACCGCCGAACGATAAGCGCAGGCGATGTTGCCCCTGTGCAATCCACTTCCATTCGTGCATGGGCGTGATGCGTTCGTACACCACGGCAAACAGCACCGTCATCAATAAAGCGGCACCCAAATACCGTAACAAAACCATATTGTGCAAATGAAAAAGGCCATAACGTTTCCTGTGGGCACATTGATAAAAATTTATAAAACTTCCGACTATTATAAAGCAGCCTGCACATAAATAAAAATGCCGCGTTTTCTGAGAATCGGCGGGCGGCGGTGTACTGCCGTATAAAAGCCGCCGCACAAAAATAATCCTTTTGGTTTAGTTTCGCTAATCCCAATGGCATTATCCTCACAAACTTCGCGAATGCGCCCCTGTGAAAATAGCGTAATGTTGCTTTGTCGAGGCGGAATCTGTTTCTCACGGCCTCGAAAAACACCGCACCTCCGCCTCCGTCAATATTTTATCCACAGAAAGAATAGATTATGGCAACCGAGAAAATATAAACGCTGTGCCGTTTTGGTATCGAGCACCGTATCGTTTACCGTGTGCTTTATGATTTGGATGATGCTGGCGGTGGTCGGCATCCGATTAAAAACAACTGGGGCTGGAGCGAAACCGAATTCGCTTTTCTGGCGGCATTGCCCGTGCCTCCGGCCTCGTTAATCCGCGTGCCGCTGGGCATTTGGACCGACAAACCCTGGCGCCGCATCGATGTTCGTGCTGATGCTGTTGAGCGTCCCCGCCATTTTTGCCATGCAGTATGCCACACAATACCGGCAGTTTTGATTATCGGCCTGATGATGGGTTTGGCCGGCGGTTCTGTTCTCGGTGGGTACGCCTTATGTGGCGCGCTGGTTCCCGAAAGAGCAGCAAGGCTTGGCCATGGGCGTGTTCGGTGCGGTAACGCGGGTAGTGCAGTTAATAAATCTATCGCGCCTGCCCTGATTGCCGCAGGCGGTTGGACGCTGGTGCCGAACGTATGCCGGCATTACGTTGGTGACCGCCATTGCGTTCTGGTTTTCAGCTATCACGACCCGAAACACTTGGTGTCGTCCAGCGTCGCTCAAACAACAGCTGTTGCTGCTGAAAGAACCCGGCGTGCTGCGTTACAGTCATTATTCCGTCGTGTTCGGTGGCTATGCGGCCTTGGCCTTGTGGATGACCAACACTATATCGACGAATACGGCGTATCCATGCAGTCTGCCGCGTTCTGGCTGCTTGCTTCTCCCTGCCCGGCGGCGTGCTGCGCGCAGTAGGCGGATGGTCTGTCCGACAAATACGGGTGCGTATAAAGTGACCTGGGGCGTGATGGGTGCTGTGGGTGTGCTTTCTTTATTCTGTCTTATCCAAATACCGATTTCGTGATTCACGGCGGCAAAGGCGATATTTCGCTGAATATTCACTTGAATGTGGTGGTGTTTACCGTGCTGATGTTTACGGCCGGTATCGCCATGGCGGTGGGTAAAGCGTGTCTGTCTTCAAATTCCGTGGCCAACGATTATCCCTGACAACATCGGCGCGGTATCCGGCGCGGTGGGTTTGGCCGGCGGCATGGGCGGCTTCCTGTTGCCGATTATGTTCGGCGCGCTGCTGGACTGGTCCGGCGTCCGTTCGACTGCGTTTATGCTGCTGTACGGCTGCACCTGTGTATCGTTGATTTGTATGCACTTCTCGTTTAAATCGAAACAGAACCAATATCGTTAGTCAGTGCAGGCTGCTTTTTGCCCGTTTGAAAAGCAGCCTGCACCTTTAAATCGATTTGTTTTTAAAGGAAAATAGCCCTATGTCCAAAGTCATTACCCACTGGCAGCCGGAAGACCCGCAATTTGGCAGAGCACCGGTAAGAAAAATCGCCAAGCGCAACTTATGGATTTCATTCCCGCGCTGCTGCTGGCCTTGCCATTTGGCAGGTTTGAGCGTGGCCGTGGTGAACCCTGCCCAGCATCGGCTTTAAATTCACCGAAACCAACTCTCTGGCTGGCCGCATTGCCTGCCTTGTCCGGCGCGACATTGCGGATTTTCTATTCGTTTATGGTGCCCGTGTTCGGCGGCCGCAAATGGACCACCATTTCCACCGCCAGCCTGCTGCCGCTCGACATCGGCTTTTTGGCTTTGCCGTGCAAAACCCAGAAACTTCCTACGCCACCATGGTGGTTTTGGCGCTGCTGTGCGGTTTGGGCGGCGGCAACTTCGTCCAGTATGGCCAACATCAGCTTTTTCATCCCAAAGCCGAAAAAGGCATCGGCCATGGGGTTTGAACGCCGGTTTGGGCAACTGGCGTATCCACCGTGCAGTTTGTCGTGCCGTTGGTGATTACCGCGGCGTAGCCTGGCGCATTGGGCGGCGAACCGCAAACTTGGACGAAAGCAGGCGTGACCAAACAAATTTGGCTGCAAAACGCCGGCTTTATTTGGGTGCCGTTTATCGTATTGTCCACCATCGCCGCATGGTTCGGCATGAACGATATTGCTGACGCCAAAGCCAGCTTCAAAGAGCAAGCCATTATTTTCAAACGAAAAACACAACTGGATTATGTGCATTATCTATTTGGGCAATATTCGGTCTCGTTTTTGGCCTTTGCTGCTGGTTTTGCGCTGCTGACCTCGAAGCCAGTTCACCGAAATCGACCCCGTGAAATACGCTTTTGTCGGCCCATTAGTGAGCGAGGTTGGCACGGCCTGTGGGCGGTATTTGGCGGACAAAATCAAAAAGCGGCGCAAAAGTGACCCAGTTGGTGTTCATCGGCATGATTCTTGCCGTGATTGGTGTTTGATGTTCCCGCCGAACAACGGGCAGGGCGGTAACTTCTGGGGCTTTTTCGCCTGCTTTTATCGTATTGTTCGCCTTAACCGGTATCGGCAACGGCTCCACGTTTATGCAGATTCCCGTGATTTTTCTGGAACAGCACCAAAAATATGCCGAACAAGCGATTGGTCAGCCACGAACAAGCCCGCCTGAACGCGACGCGCGAAGGTGCGGCGGTGGCCGGTTTTTCCGGTGCGTTTGCGGTCATACGGCGGTTTTCTTCCATTCCGCAAAGCTACAGCTTTTCCCTGAAGGCAACAGGTAGTGTTACCGCCGCGTTTATCGGTTTCATCCTGTTCTCATGCAGTTTGTCTGCTGCTGAATTGGTGGTATTATTCGCGCAACGGCGCAGAAGCAAATGCTGATTTTTAGTCAACAAAGCAGCCTGCACTTTCGATGTCGAAAGTGCAGGCTGCTTTTTCCAATCCGCCGGTTAACAGCAGAACCACAGGCGTGCATATCGGTGGGCAAAACACCCGTTTCAAACCGATGCAGGCAGCCTGCACTTTCGTTTACGGTTTCATTATGTTCGTATCCATCAACAGCCTTTCCTTCCGCTTTCAAAGACACCACGCTCATCTGGCTGGTGGCCGCCGCGTTTTCCATCAGCCTGACCCTGATACTTTCCTGGCAGCTTGAAGGCGGCGCGGCCGCGATTAACGATGGGCAGCCTCGCGCATGCAAAGCTACCGTTTGAGCCTCCTGCGCCACACACATGGCACAACACCGCCGAAATCAACGCCAAAAATCCAACAGTTCGACGACACCATCAGCCGGCTGGAAACGGGCGACCCGTCGCGCCCGCTGTTTTTGCCGTCCACGCCCGAAGTGCAGGCGCAGATGCAGCAGGTCAAGCAGCAATGGCAGCAGCAAATCCGCCCCATGTTCCGGTCGGAAAGTGAGAATTCGCCCGTGATTATGCCCGAATCGCTGGCGAAGCTGAATCCTTCCTGCAAACCATCAACCGGCTCAACCAAACCGTGGAAACCGTCAATACGCGCTATATCCAATGGCTGCGCGCCTTCCAGATTTTATTGCTGATGATGGTGCTGGTCAGCGCCGCCATTACAGTGCTGCTGCTGTCGCGCTGGGCGCTGCGCCCGCCGCAAAGTCTGCAAAACGGCGTGCAGGCGGTCACGACGGCCATTTCGGCACGCAAATCCCATTGAGGACTTCCGCCGAATTTGCCTTTGGTGGGCAAAGGCTTTAACCAAATGAGTACCCGTTTGCAGGAACTGTACGGCCATTTGGAACACGAAGTGAATAAGAAAAACGCAGGATTTAATCCATAAAACCGCGAATTGGCCACGATGTATGAAGTGCTGCACAAGCTGACGCAGCCAGAGCGTTGCCGAAGCCTCCACCCACTTCCTCACCCAACATCATGTCCAACTTCCCGCGCAGGCCGGCAGCATCCGTCTCATCGACAACAAGCGCGGCCGCATGGATTTGATTGCCCATATCGGCTCGCCCGAAGTGTTGCAAACAGAAGAAGCCTGCCAGCGGTTTGACGATCGTCTGTGCGGGCAGGCTGCGCAAAACAGCGAATGGCAGCCCATCCGTTTCCACGATAAACATCCGGGCAGCCAGCCCTTCACCGCCGTTTGCGAGCGTTCCGGCTTCCATTATCTGAGCGTGTTTCCCATTTGTTATAAAGACACGGAATTGGGCCTGATGACGCTGTATTTCCAAAAATGCCGGAAGAAGGTTCGGCCGATGCGCTGCCCAAAGATTTGCTCAATGCGTTGTGCAAACCAGTTGGGGATTGCGCTTAACCATATCCGGCTGGTGGGCGAAAACCGTTTGCTGGCGGTGCTGCAAGAGCGCAACCTTTTGGCACAGGGGCTGCACGACAGTATTGCCCAAAGCCTGACCTTCCTGAATTTGCAGGTGCAGATGTTGGAAAGCGCGCTGCTGAACGATGAAAAAGAGCAGGTGAAGGAAAAACCTGACCTTTATCCGCGAGGGCGTGGAAGAGTGTTATGACGATGTGCGCGAGCTTTTTGCTGAATTTCCGCACCAAAATCACCAAAAAGAATTCCGCGAAGCCGTGAAACGCTGACGCAGCGGTTCGAGCAGCAGACGCATGTCCCGGTGGCAGTGGAGTGGCACTGGCGAAGGTTTGCCGTTGTCGTCCGGACCAGCAGTTGTAGTTTATTTTTATTTTGCAGGAAAGTTTGTCGAATATCCGCAAACACGCGTAGGCGAAAACGTCCGCATCACGTTTGACCTGAAAAAGACGTGAGCATGACGATTTGGGACGACGGGCGCGGTTTCCTGATGTGGAGCGGCTGCACTTGCTGGCCGGCAACCATGTGGGCTGCACATTATGCGTGAGCGTGCCAAACGCATTCGGGCGGAATTGAGCATTGAATCGAAGGAAAACCATGCGACTCAGATTCGCCTGGTGTTGCCCGAGTGTGAGCGTATGTTAGAATAAGTCTGATGATGTAATGATAAAGATGGATAAAGAATAATGAGCGAGAAAAATACGGATTCTCCTGATTGATGACCATACCTGTTCCGGAAGCGGAATCAAGGCGTTATTGGCGCGTCAGACGGATTGCGAAGTGGTGGGCGAAGCAGCGGACGGCTTGAGCGGCCTGAAACTGATTGAGCAGACCCGCCCGGATGTGGTGCTGCTGGATTTGATATGCCGGTGATGAACGGCCGCGGAAACATTGGCGCAAATCATGAGCGTGCATCCTGAGCAGACGGTGCTGATGCTGACGATTTCCGAGGACGGCGACGATTTGACCGAATGTATGTGCTTTGCGCGCGCGCGGCTATCTGCTGAAAAATATCCATGCGGATTTTCTGATTGAGGCGGTGAAGAAGGCATATCACGGCGATACATATTTTTCTCCCGAAATGACGGCGCGGTTGGTGTAGTCGCTGATTCGCCCGCACCAGCCGGAGAGCACGCCGCTGGACGAATCTGACGGCGCGCGAACTGGAAATTTTGGGGCATTTGAGCGCGGGGCACAGCAACAAAATCATTGCGCGGCATTTGGACGGCGGAATCGACCGTGAAAGTGCATGTGCAGAATATTTTTGCGCAGTTGGAACTGGACAGCCGGGTGCAGGCTGCCGTGCATGCTGTGCAGCACAATATTCCGCTGCCGGATTTGGAAAAGAATTTTTAATAAATAAAGGATTGATATGAAAAGTAGCGCGCGAAACCAGTTTGCGGGCACGATACGGCACATTGAAGAATCGCTGCACCTTTGGCGGATTGAAGCGGAAATGCGGAATGCGCACGGTATATGCCCATATCAGCAGCGCTTCTGCCGCTGTGTTGCGGCCTTCGGGGCAAACGGCGGTGGTGATGGTGAAAGCGCCGTCGGTCATTGTGGTCACCGATCCTTTGCCGTTCCGTTTGTCGGCGGAAAACCAAATGACCTGCACGGTGCGGAAGGTGGAAAAAGGCGCGGTAAACAAGTGGTGGCGCTGGAAGACGAATACGGCCATTCATTGGCGGCCGCCATCACGTTGCACAGCAGCGAATATTTGATTTGCACGAGGGGCAGGAAGTGCTGGCCATGTTCAATGCCGACCAGACGACGCTGGCGGTGTTGTGAGTCCGCATTGCCCGCCATCTGCCAATAAAACAGATTAAAAGCAGCCTGCACTTCATTTTGTAAATGTGCAGGCTGCTTTTTATTGGTTTGAAAGCTGTTTAACAGCACACGCGGCATTGCGTGGGTTTTTGCCGAAGCGGGAACACTGCCATTCACCCGATAGAGCGTTGTAGCATTGCAGCACGCCCACGGGGAGGGCAGCCCCAGCAGCATCTTCAGCAGCCTCCGCCGCCTGTGCCGCACCAACTCACGCCCACCAGCGGCGAAAACACACCGAACACGGCACATGCGCCGTCATCGGCACGTATGTCGAACAGGCAGGCATAACACGGGCTGTCGTCCGTATCGCGATACACCGCCAACTGGCCTTCAGCGCACCGCGGCGCCTGAAATCAGCGGCGTTTTGCAGGCCACCGCCGCGCGATTGACGGTTTGGCGCGTGGCAAAATTGTCGCAGCAGTCCACCACCGCCTGGCATTGCGGCAATAAGGCGTTCAACTGTGCTTCGTCCAGGCGTTCCGTCAGTGCGTCGATGCGGCAGGCGCTGTTGCGTGTGCTGCACGCTGCATGACCAATGCCTTGGGTTGCCCCACATCGCTTTTCGGCATAAAACCGTTTGGCGTTGCAGGTTGGTTTCGTCAATCGTGTCATCGTCCGCCAAAATCAGCCGCCCCACGCCCGATGCCGCCAGATAAGGCAGCACCGCCGCGCCTGCCGCCGCAACCCACTGTCAGAACCGTGGCACGGCAGAGTTTTTCCGCCCTTCCACGCCGATTTCGTTCAGCAGGATGTGGCGGCTGTAACGCAGTCATTGCATCGGATAATTCCGTTCTGCATGGCGGATTCCATGTTGTGGGGAAAGGCGGATATTCTAGCATCAAATGGCAAAAAGCAGCCTGCACTTTGGGCGTGGCTTGGCGTGATGGTGTTTATTGCAGCCTGTTTTGATTAAAGAATGGTAGAATGGGTGCAGGCAGGCGGATGTTTTCCTATATGTACGCCGTTTTTCGGCCAGGCCAAAGGTTATCGCTGGCAAGCCTCCGCTATGATGTAGGTTCGAGTCCTACCGCCGCCTGCCTCTGAATTTCACGCCGACCGAAGCTTTCATGGTTATCTCTCATTATTCGGAGATTGATAATCTATAGGTAGCAGCCTGCACTTTGAAAATGAAAGTGCAGGCTGCTTTTTAACATTTCACACCAACGGTTTATTTCATCGCCGCGCTGATGGTGCGCACGTTGTAGCGGAAAAGGTCGGCATAGGTGGTTGCGGGTGCGCCGCGCGATAAGGCATCCGAATATAGCTGGCGCCGCACGCGCGCGCCGGTTTTCTGCGCAATGCGTTGCACCATGCGGCCGTCTTTAATGTTCTCGGTGAACACGGCCTGATGTTTTGCTGCTTGATTTGGCGGATGATGTCGGCCACGGTTTGCGCCGAAGGCTGTGCTTTCTGTGCTCACGCCTTGCGGTGCGAGGAAGGTGATGTTGTAGCGTCTGGCCATATAGCCGAATGCGTGGTGTCCCGTCAGTCACTTTTGCGGCGGGCAACGGAATGGCGCCGAATTGTTGACGGGCGTATGCGTCCAGTTGCACCAGTTGCTGCGAATATTGGCGGAAGCGGGTTTGGTAATAACGCGCGCCGGCAGGGTCGGCCTTGATGAGGGCTTAGGGCGATATTGGAGGCATATTTCTGCATCAAAATTGGTCGTGCCACACGTGCGGGTCGAATTCGCCGTGGTCGTGGTCGTGATGATGGTCGTTCGTCATGGTCACGCTGATCGTGGTCATGATGATGGTGGTGTCCGCTGGCTGGAGCGGCGTGATGCCTGCACTGGCCTCGATAAACGGCACTTTGCTTTGCTGCACGGCGCGCACGACATCGGCTTTTTCCAAGCCCAAACCGTTCAGCAAAAATCAGTTTGGCGGCAGAGATTTTGCGCAAATCCGCGCTGTTTAATTGATAAGCGTGTGCATCGGCATCCGGTCCGACCAGGGTGCTGACATGCACGCGCTCGCCGCCGATTTGCTTTGGCCACGTCGCCCAAAAATACTGAAACTGCTGACCACTTCCAAAGGCTCTGCGTGCAGGCTGCCTGCCAGCAACAGGGAAGCGGCAAGAAACGTCAAACGGGATTTCATGGGATTTTCCTTTGTTTGTTCGGTTTGTTTTGAGGGAATAAGGTTGGGTTAGGGGAGCGGATTATAGCGCAAATATGTTATATTGTAACGCATGTGCGCCAGTAAAAACTGTTTTGCGCCGCAGGAAAAACCCGGCGAATCGGTTTGATGGTATGATTCGGCCTTCGGAATATTTTTAAGAACAGGAGCTTTGATATGAATAAAACAGTATTGGCATTGGTTTTAGCGGCGTGTGCGGCAACGGCAGGCGCAGCGGATTATAAAATCGATTCAGCGCATACCAACGCACGTTTTGCGATTGACCATTTCAACACATCGACCAACGTGGGCGGTTTTACGGCATTGAGGGCGGTTTGCAGTTTGATGCGGCCAAGCGCACGGGCAGCATTGATGTGCGCGTGCCGATGAAAAACCTGCAAACGGGCTCGGACGCGTTCACGCACCACTTGAAATCTCGCCGATTTGTTCAACGCGGAAAAATTCCCCGAAATGCGCTTTGTATCAAGCAAATTCCATTTTTCGGGCAACCGCGTTACGGCGGTGGACGGCCAACTGACGCCGCTGGGGCAAACCCATCCCGTGCGTTTCACGGCACAAAAAAATTCAACTGCTATGAAAGCCCGATATTGAAAAACACAGGTGTGCGGCGGCGATTTCACGGCCACCATCGACCGAACCAAATGGGGCATGAATTATTTGCGGATGCGGGCATGACAAAAATGTAACATTAACACTCGCAGTGGAAGCGGCCAAGCAATAAGCCTGTTTGTTTGACTCGATGAAAAGCAGCCTGCACTTTTAGGGAAATGAAAAGTGCAGGCTGCTTTTGGTTGTTGAAGTTGTGCTTTAAGGCTTGGTGGCGACAAAGGCATTGATATTGTTCTGTTTCAGACGTTGTAAAATGGTCTGCGCTTGCTGATAGTTCAAACTTTCAACGCGGACTTGATAAATATCGCCCTGCGCCGTTCTAGTTTTGTATGACTGTGCCTTTGATGCCCAACAGCGCTACTTCGGCCACTTGTTGTTCCCGCCCATTGTTGGTTTTGGAACGCGCCAGTTGCACATAGCAGCGGTGGTGGTTGGCCGTAGTTGTCGGTGCGGGAGCAGGTGCAGGCGCGGAAGCAGCGGCGGGTGTATTGGTTGGCGGGGCTGCCGGTGCGGGAAGCAGGTGCCGCGTGGGCAGAGATGCTCCATTGAGCAACACAAAAACGGCAGAAGCGCAGAGAGGTTTGGTCATCATTGTCAATATCCTTGTTATAAGCCGAAACCTTTGTATTTATGAAGTTTCGTCGAAGCGCGGATGCGCGGTCGGTAAAGGTTTCGAATCGGCAGATGAGTATTTCAAAAATACGCAAAAATTGCATATTTACTCTAAATGTAGCAAAAATAGAACTCAAACTCGAAAATAACAAAATTTTATAATTTGTTTGATATTAATCAAATAAATCGTCCTGCGTTTGCGGCGGCAATACCTGCATATCCGCTTGCCCTTCCGCAAATTCCACGCGCACTTTCTGCCCCAGGCGCAAACGTTCCGCCTGCCGCACCATACGGCCGCGCGATCGCGGACCAGCGCATAACCGCGTTGCAGGACAGAGTAGGGTGATGTGGCATCCATGAGCTCGTCGATATTGCATAATCCGTTGTATTTTATCTTGTAAATTTTGTTTTATAGCAACGGATAAAGTAGCCTGCACTTGCGATAAGCGTTGCTTTTTGTTGCGCAATATCGGGGCGGTTGCCGCCAGGCTGTACTGCCAGCTTGCTGTAATCGGTGTTGCTGCCGTTCGCACCGTTGGCGGCCGTACTGCTGCATGGATTGTGCCAAATATTGTAATGTTTTGTTTTGTTCTGCCACTTTGTCGCGGATGCTGGAATTCGCTGTGCCAGCCAGTCGGTTTTTGCGCGGCGTTGCGGTAATGCCGCCAGGCGTGTTGCTGCAAAATCTGTCCGATGCTGCAACGGCGCAGATGCTCCGCATTGTCTGGGCTGACCACCTCGGCGGCGGCCGTGGGCGTGGGCGCGCGGACATCGGCAACGAAATCGCATACAGGTAAAATCGGTTTCGTGCCCCACGCCGCTGACCACCGGCAAGTGCAGGCTGCCACCGCATAGACGACCGCTTCTTCGTTAAACGCCCACAAATCCTCAATGCCTCCGCCACCGCGACACACGATGAGTACATCGACTTCCCGCCGCTGCTGCGCGGTTTGAATGGCTTGGGCAATCTGTTGTTCGCTGCCTCGCGCCTTGAACGGGGTGGGCACACAATCACGGGATGCAGGGCGCGCGGCGTTTGAGCGTGCTGACGACATCGCGCAATGCGGCGGCGGCCAAACTGGTCACAATGCCGATGGCACGCGGTTGTGCAGGCAGCCTCGCGTTTGCGCTCTTCATCGAAAAAGCCTTGTTCCTGTAAACGGGCTTTCAGGCGCTCGTAGCGCTCGAACAGCCGCCCCAAGCCCATTTGGCGCACTTCGTTCACGGTGATTTGAAATTCGCCGCGCGCGCCGTAAATGCCGATTTTCCCCAGCACTTCGATATGGTCGCCTTCTTTGAGCGGCTGTGTCAGGTGCGGCGGCAATTTGAACAGGGCGCAGCGCACTTGGCTTGGTCGTCTTTGAGCGCGAAATCATGGTGCCCGCTGGCGGCGCGGGTCAGATTGATACTTTCGCTGCTGACCCAATAGCCTGCCACATTCGGTTTGCAGCAAATCGTCGGCGGCGGCATTGAGTTCGGACACGGTGAGGGTGAGTGCGGAGTGGAATAAGTCGGACATTGCGGTATGGCTGGCGTAAAAGATGAATGATACCGCGCTGGTGCGCGGCGGTTCATTTATAGTGGATTAAAATTGCACGATATGGCGTTGGCTCGCCTTGACGCACTCATTTGCACGCCTTGCGGCTCGCCACCTTGTCTCATTTTTATTTTAACCAATTATATTTGCGGCGGTATTTTTAACTGCGCTAATCACAAAATAATGGCATTTAAAAACCGCATATTACGTGATTAACGGCACAAATTAACAAAATGTTTGCTATTATGCCGCCCTTGTATCAAAAGAATACCTTGTAATGATGGTGGAAATAGTCAATGATGGACAGGCAAACTGTTTTAACGGCCGGTGTTGTGGCGCTGATGACCGGTGTGGGCGTGATTTTTGCGGCCGTGAGCGCGCGGCTGCATAAAGAACCGGTGGAGCCCGTGATGTGTACGCCGGCAACCGTTGTGCAAGAGCAGCCTGCACCGGCAAGACAGCAGGGCGGTATGCCGCAGGATGTCCAAGCACTGAATTTGTCGGACGTTCAGAAAACCAAAAATCCGCGTGATTGTGCAGCGTTTCCGCCCGCAGTAACCCTGCGCGGGAAAACAGCGTTCCGCAGTATGAACAGCGCGTGGAAAAAATTCTGCGCAAACCGACCTTCGACGAAGAAGAGGCGCGTTCGACCGTGCGAAATACCGGCAGGAAAATGCGGGGAAAAACAGGAATACGCAGAACACGAATTGCAGTTGATGCGCCAAAAAACACGCGATTTTCCAAGCGCTAACACCGGAGCAGCAGGAACAATATCTCGCACCTGCGTTCGGCAGCACGCGGCCTATGACGAATGTTAAGCCTCTTTCAAAAGCAGCCTCGCACCCGATGATTGGAAGTGCAGGCTGCTTTTTGCCTTATTTTACCGCGTGCTGTGCCAAAAATATCGGGTAGGGCGATGCCGCATTGCTGCAACAACTGCACCGTTTCAAATACCGGCAGGCCCATCACGCCCGTGAAACCGCCCGGACAAATGCGCCACAAAGCAGCCTGCGTAATGCCCTGAATGCCGTAACTGCCCGCCTTGTCGAAAGGTTCGCCGGTGATGTGAGCCGCAATTTCTCTTCGCTCAAAGGTTTGAAGCGCACTCGTTTACCTGCACGCAATGCACCGCGCGCCCTCAGCGACTACGCACACGCCCGTCAGCACGCGGTGGGTTTTGCCCGGAAAAGCCGCCGCAGCATTTGGCGGGCATGTTCGCGATTCGGCTTGCCCGCGATTTCATCGCCCAGCACCACGCAGGATGGCGCTCACCACGGGCATATCCGGGCGACTGTGCGGCAACAACGCGGTTTTTTCCACCGCCAGCCGGCGCCACGTAATCTTCGGCGCTTCGCCGTTTTGCCGCGCTCTCGTCAATATCCGCAGGCTGCTTTTGCACCTGAAAACCCAGCTGCGTCAAAAAGTTCGTGGCGGCGCGGGCTGCTCGAAGCCAGAATCAGAGAAATCGGTTGCATGATAAATCCTTTTTAAATCAATCGAGGTCAGTGCAGGCTGCTTTTGAATACGCTCAAAGCAGCCCGCACTCATGGATGGCACAAGGCTTAATGATGGTGGCCCGTGCGCGCCGTGGCTGTGGCCGTGGGGCGATTTCGTCCGCAGTGGCCTCACGCACCGCTTCCACTGTGGCTTTTAAAGCGGATTTTCATGCCGGCCAGCGGATGGTCTGCATCCACCACCGCTTGCCGTCCGCCACATCGGTCACGCGGTACACCAAAACGCCGCCGTGTTCCGTCGTCCGCCTCGAACATCATGCCCGGCTCCACTTCGACAGGGAACACTTTTCACATCTTCAATGCGCACCAATTCAGGGTCTTGCTCGCCGAAGGCATCTTCAGGCTGCATGAACGTCCACTGTGTCGCCCACGTTTTTCTCGTGCCAAAAGCCCTTCCACCAAAGGGAAAAATGCCGTCATATCCGCCGTGCAGATATTCCACAGGCTCCACGGTTTTGTCCAGCAACTGGTTGTCTGCGTCAAACATTTTCACAATGCAGGGTTACCACGGAATGAATGCTCATAACGAATCCTCATCATTAAAATCATTGGCGGATATGCGCCAAAAACGGATTATCATAACACAACCTGCGTCGATACGGCGTCAAATTGTTTGCACAGCAACATTCTGCGTTAAATTTTGTCCGCAAAAAGACTATTGGCTGGATATTTCCTCAAGTAAAGAATTATACTTTTATTAAACAGATATTTTTATTTTCAATATATGCAATATTGTTGCTGCTTTGGTGGTGTGAGCAAAATAGGTTGCAATTCGATTATGCAGAATTCGCCGATTGCACAACGCTTTTTGTTGTGTTTTTCTTTTTCTATTGAAAAATAGAAACATATTTAAAATTTCAAATACATTCCATTTCAATTTCGAGGATAAACCATGAAAAATCTTGGCTATTGCTGCATTGTTGTCTTTGTTTGTTGCCGTTTGCGGCGACAAAGCGCAAAACCGAACAAGCTGTATCTAACGCCGCTTGCGGTGGCTGCCGAAATGGCGTCTCGCTGCTTCTGCTGCCGATGCAGCTGCTGCTGAAGCCGCTTCTTCTGCTCAAGCAAAAGTAGATGAAGCTGCTTCTGCAACTAAAGCTGTTGCGGCTGATATGGTTCGAAGTGAAAAGCTGCTGCTTCCGGAAGCTCAAGGTGCGATTGTCCGCATCTCGCTCCACTAACACTTGAGCCGTGAAAAGGCACCGCCGGTGTCTTGTGCGCTTTACAGGTCGGATACTTTGGTACTCGGCCTGTTTGTTTTGGCTGTGGGGAGCGAGAGTTTTGTCATACAGCACGCCACAAAAGGCGCAAAACGCCCGAAAACACAAGCATGCAGCCCACTGGGCGGCAAAAACAAATTGCACGCGCAAAAATTAGCAGATTTCGGCAGATTTTGCGCGTCGTCACAAAGCTATCAGCAAATTATCAAAAACTGTCAAACAACATTACGGCCAATGCTGCAATCCACAGGTAGCGGCCGTACACCTCAAACTCGTAATCTTGCATTTTCCTGCGCAAATCCAAATCCGTAGTCGGATAAACATCCTTGTTGGCGTTATCGCTGATGATGCGGAACGTGGCCGTTAATCTGCTGCAAACGCTAATCCGCAGCTCGTCCACCTGCCGGAACAGGTAGATGCCTCGCCCCGTATAGCGCGAAGTCATTTGCCAGGAGCACCGTGCCGCGGTCGGTGAGCGTGGGATACATGCTGTCGCCTTTGACGCGGGTGCAGAAGCAATGCGCCGGCTTGACGCCCAACACATCGAAGAACGAGCTGCTGAAACCATGGCCTCGGTGCGCAGCTCCTCGCCGAACGTATAGCCGTTGCCCGCGCTGCCGAACACGTTGGTGTGGTAGCGCACGGGGACGATGCTGTCCGTGCCCTGCTCCGCCGCCCAGTCGTCGTATTCGCACCATGGGCGTCATAACCGGAATGCCGCCGCTGCGCGCGGTGTTTTAGGAAAGAGCGGCGGCTTTTCGGTCACGGGGTTCTGGCTGTGCTCGCGGATTTATCGAATAGGTGCAGCAGCCCCTTGGCTTCAATTTTCTAGTAGGTACGGCGGCAGGGGTGTAGATTTTCTGTGATGCCACCTTTGCCTCCCCGCCCAGCAACTTCTTCATATTCCCACTTCTTGCTTTGCACGAATAGCAATTCTATCTGTCGTAGGCAGCTCCAAAGCTATATTCTTTTTGCAGTTTTGCAAGTTCTGAAATACTGAATTTATCTGTCATTGTAGTTCCTAACTCAAATAAGCAGAGTATGGAACAAAAGTATAGAAACTTTTCATTCAATTTAAAATCACTGTTGTAATAAAATTATCACGAATAAAGTATAGAAAAATAGTTGCGAAATTCTGTTCTTAACTTTATCATGTTTACATCTCGCAAACGGAAGTTTAAAAACAGTATAACCGATTTGCACCGCTCTTTAACAATTTGGACAAAAAGCCGAGTGAAACAGGGATTGTTTTGTTCGAGATTGAGACTACTGAACAGGCCGCCCTGCATTTGCGCGGGTGCGGCCGATCGAGTGGTTTTTACCTTTATAAAAGGTGTTGTACGAGTAGCAATATGCACCCAGAGTTGATTAAGGCACGGCTGCGAATGGCGGGGTGCACGCTGGCGGATGTTGCGCGGGAACGCAAACCGACCCATCGACGGTGCGCCTGGCATTGCGCAAAGTAAGTTTACAGGAGAAAAGGCGATTGCCCAGATTATGCAGTGCCCCTGCACGAATTGTTCCCGAACGGTGGATTTCCGACGGGACGGCGCATCCGCCCGCGCTACCGTTATTTTGTGATGGGGAGGCAGTATGAAAGCCTATTTTTCGGTTTCTGAACTTTTTGGCATGGGTTTGGAAATCTTGCCGAGTTCGGAACGTGGAATACAGAAAAAGTGAATCGTGAAAAACTGGCAGTTCCAAGCGAAGTAGCAGGACGCGGCGGCGAGGGCGGCAAGAAACGCGACACATGCCGCCGCCGGAGGTGCAGGAGGCGATTATGCGGCAGCAGCAGGAACAGTGCTGGCAACGGCGCACTTGCCGCGCCGTCGGTGGCGGCGCTTGCCGCGTGCCGGTGTGGCTGCCCGATGCCGATACTCGCCCCAGTGGCGGACGGCAGCACGGAGGTGCAGCGGCAGCGCGAAGGGGCGCGTTTGGGCGCACTGAATGCGATTGAGCGGGTGATGGCGGAAACCAAGGCCGGCAGGGACGGGGCGATACGGCATTTTTGGTGAGCGCGCAGCATCCTGATATGCCGCATTTGGCGCACTATGCTACGGCTGGCAAACGATAAGCGCGGCGGCGGTGCGGCTTGCCGAGCAAGCGGACGGTACACCGCTGGTTTAAGCAGCGCGAGGAATCAGGCAGCCTGCCGCCGAAGGTGCCGCAAAAAGGATTTTCGCGCCGCCACCGGAATGGTTTAAACGCTTTTGGTGTTTTACCGCACGCCGCAAAACCGAGTGTGCAGGCTGCTGAGCTGTTTGCACGCGCGGAATTGGCAGAGCAACCGCTGGCGAAGCTGCCGAGCGTGCATCAGGGCGGCGCTGGCTGGACAAGCTGGGCAATGTGGCACGCGAGGACGGGCGGCTGGAGCAGCCGCGAGTTGGGTAAAACCGTCGCTGCCTTACAAGGTGCGCGACTTTAGGAACCTGCAGCCGACGGACTTTATGCTGCCGACGGCCAGCACGTTTACGGCGCGGAGGTGCTGCACTGATTGGCAAGCCGTTCCGCCCCGAGATTACGACGGTGGCGGACGTGGCGACGCGCTGAGATTGTGGGCTGGAGCGTGGATTTGGCGGGAGAGCGGTTGCAGTGGTGCTGTCGGCGGTGTGCCATGCCGCGGTTAAAGGCAGGCCGGCATCCCGGCGGTGTTTTATGTGGACAACGGCGGCGGCTATGAAACGCGCTGATGAGCGACCAAGCCACCGGCCTGATGGGGCGGCTGAGGCATTAACGATGCGGCACTCGCTGCCGTACAGCTCAGCAGGCGCGCGGCGTGATTGAGCGGCCGCACCAAACCGTGTGGGTGCGGGCGGCCAGCGCTGACGCAGCTTCAGCGATCGGCGCGGACATGGACAAGCAGGCGGGTCCGGGCGGGTGCAGACGGCGCCGCGCGAGCGATGGCGCGCGCGCGGCGCGCAAGGGGCGTGCGCGCGCGGGCAATATCTTTGAGCTCAATGTTCGCAACCTGCTGCCGGACTCTTGACGAGGTTCCGGCGCACTGCCCGCAGCGCAGGCGGTGGAGGATCATGCAACAACCGCCCGCACCGCAGCCTGCCGGAAAATAACGCGTCATATCCGGCGCCACGCGACGCCGGAACGAACTGTGGGCGCTGAAGGAATCGCAGGGGGCGGAACCATCGGCGGGTGGATCGAAGCCGAAAGCCTGTACCTGTTTTATGCCGCAGGAAGCGCGCGTACATTTGCGCGGGCGGGTAATGCGCTGGCGGCAACGTGTATTACAGCGCGGACGTTGCGGGCCCTACAACGGCGACCGCTGCGGGTGGCGGTCGACGTGCACTGCTGCCGAGCGCGTGTGGCTGGTTTGACGACGACGGGCGCTATGTGTGCCATGCCGACTGGAACGGCAACCGCATCGACTATATGCCGGTGAGCGTGGTTGAGCAGGCCAAAAGAGAAAAACGGGTGTCGGACAAATCAAACGTTTGGACAACAAGCAGAAGCATTTTGGCGGCGGCACGTCCCGCGCGGGCGCTGGGGCGCAGAGCCGCATGAATTCTGGGCGTGCCGCACTGGATTACGCAGGCGCTGCAACAGCAGGCGCGGCTGGCGATGGCGAAAAGATGCGCCGAAGGCGGACGTACCGTCCGCCCAAGCGCGGGTGGCGGCCTTCCGGCCGTCCGACGAGCCGTCGCCCGAGGGCTGGGTGCGCCCCGCCACACCGCAGGCGCGATGCCGCCGGAGTTTGCCCGACTGAACCGCACTGCCGCCCGAAAGCTGGACGGCGGAACAGGCCAAAGTGCCGGCGGCCACGCCGCAGGTGCGGCAGGAAGGCAGCCGCGCCGGAGCGGATCGCGGCAGATGCTATGGTTGAAGAGAAAAGCGCAGAAAACCGAACTTTCTGCGCGTGTGTCAAAACCGCCCGAATGGGCATCGGCTGAGGCATCGATTTAACGGAGTGATTTATCGTCGAAAATTGCCCGTATCAATAATTTTATCTAGGTCGCTTCGAAACTGCTAGCGGAGCGGCTGATTAACCGCCCGACGGTCAGGCGCGGCCTGGGCGTGCTGTGCGCAACCCATCGGGCTACGGCAAGACGACGGGCACGGTGGCGGTGGCCAACAGCACGCAGGCGTATTACGTGCAACTGCGCGCGCGTGAGCGCTAAAACCTGCTGGATCTGCTTTTGAGATGCGGCATTTCCCCGCCGCCAAAACCACCGCGGCCAATCTCGGTTTGATTTATGACCGGCTGGCCGCCAGCCAGCGGCCGCTGATTTTGGACGAGGCGGATACCCAGGCCAAGGCGGCATGGTGGAGCTGGTGCGCGACATTTACGAGAACAGCCAGCCCGATTATGCTGGTGGGCGAGACGCTCCCAACAAACTCAAAAAATACGAACGCTTCACGGCCGCGCGCTCAACTGGCTGCCCGCGCAGCCGGTATCGACGGACGATGCCGCGCTGGCGCAAACTTATGCCCGACGCGGCCATCGGCGCGGACGTGCTGGCGCATATTAGACATGCCCACGCTCAGTGCGGCGCGTGACCGTGAATTGGTCAATCTGGCCGAAGCGGCGGCGGTGGCGAGCGTGATACTGGACATGGCGGCTGAAACGGCTGCCTGGTTTGAGTTTTACCGCGGGAAAGCCCGCGGGGGTTAAGGCATGAGTGCGCCGCAGAAAGAGCCGGATTGAGGAGACGATGTGGCGCACCATCAAAATCCTGCGGGTGTTTGATGGCGTGCGCTCAACCGCCATGAACATGACCCACTCAGGCACCGCGCAGCGTATATCGCGCTACGTGGAACCGGCTGGCGGCGGCGGCTGCTGCACCGCCACCCGCAGCGATACCAACTGAGCAGCTTTGCCTCGCGCGGCACCGATTTTTAGGAAACTGAGCCGATATCCGACAACCCCATATGGACGAGCCGTGGTTTATTATTTTGTCCGGAGCAGGTGGCGTAATCGAGCCGCGCCAAGGTGGCGGCGGAGCTGATTACAGCCTGACCCGTGAGCCTGATTATGAACGGCAATGCCGGCAAGCCTGACCGCCTGCGCGACAAGGTGCTGGCGCGCTATACCGCCGCATTGCCCCTTTGTGGCAAAAACCATACTGTTGCATCGTAAAAGCCGCGAGACGGCGAACGGCAAAGCGCCGACCCACAACCCCATCATCAAAATGCAGCAATGGCGCGCCTGCCAAAGCGTTCGAAAAGTGCTACAAGGCTGACAGGCCGACGGGCGGGCAATATATTTTTTTTGCCCCCGCATAATTTATAACTAATTGAAAATTTAAGAATATAAAATGAATGCAAAATCAACGCTGCTTTTGTGGCCGGTCTGCTGCCGCCGTGATGGCCTGTGTATATGCCTCACTGACCCCGCAGGTCGCCGGAGCCGCCGCCGCGCGTGGTGGTGGCGGAATGTCAAACGGCAGCTGGATGCGGAATTTGGCGTTATTTTGACACCGCCCACGCGCTGAGCGGCTCAAAGCACCGCGACGCGGGCAACGAAGGCCGCCGTTGATGCAGGTGTGGGCGCAAGACCCGACGGCGGGGTGAAAATGAGAATCCGCACCATACCAAGCCTGCGCGGTCGCAAGACCGACAAGCAGTGAACGGTTGGACAGGCAGTACGGCGGCTGCGTCGCACCTGCACCGTTTGCGGCGCGGAAACCAAGCCAGCCGCCGAATTTGCCGCGCTGCGCCATGTGCAAGACGGATCAAACCGCCGCCGCGCATCGCCGCTGCTCAAAGAAAACGATGAATGCGGCATCAAATCGCAAAGCCAGGCTGAAAGCGGTATTTCGGCAGAGCAGCAACGGTTGGCAGAATCGCCCGCCGCCGGTGCTGAACCCGATAAACGATTGATTGTATGCCACCGGCAATGTGAGGCAGGAATGAAGAACCAGACTATATGCATATCCGGCAGCATAACAAAGACTTTTCCTGCCTGATAACGGACAACATACCGGACTTGGGGATGATAGGTCTGACACAGGCCTCCCAT
>BNJS01002668.1_pt1 | contig 136100 bp, 158 predicted proteins | sample 8540461 | NCBI WGS metagenome assembly BNJS01 (sample SAMD00202454, study PRJDB9452) | human saliva metagenome | isolation source: human saliva | place: Japan
GATAAGTTCCGATAGGTTGAGACAAGTGGCAAAGCAGCTATCACTCTAGCAGGGATATCTGGGGATAAGTTGGGATAACCTACCGCGCAGCCGTGTTTTCTCAGAGACGGCAGTTGCAGCTGTTGTGCTTCCCAGACAAAGGATTTAACGTACCTAAGATTCTCTCTGCGGAAGAACGATGGCCTCCCGGCAGCGAGTAGGCGGCGTGCGAGACTAAAAGTCATTATTTCATGATGCAAACGCTCATGAACGGGATAGCGTAGTTCCCGCTACCTAGCCCGTCCAGTGAGCAGGGTCGTTACCTCAGGTTCCTACTACGGGTTGAGATAACGCCTCACGATGTAAGAAACGGCTTTGAGCCGATCCATCAATCAGGAATGTAGCTGATGAGGATCGCCGGAGCCGTTTTCTATCTCGTAGAAAAACACCTGTCTGCGCTTGCCTGCTGCGCAGATCCTGGCTCGCAGTCGACGGCGCCTGCGCGCTCGTAGCCGTCTCCACCCTAAGAGTCATCACGGGGTAGAATTTCATAATGGGTCCGTGCTCTACCCCGGTGAGGTTAATTCAACTTTTTACCGAATGTTTTGCAGGTAAAACGTTCTATTCCTAGGGTTCTGCGCCGCGTTAGGAGTTCGATCACGGTATCGTCCTGCCGGGCGGGCGCATCCTCATCGTGGGTGCTCACCAGCACGATTGCGGTATGGGCCGCTCTGCTCAATCGTTCCCGCAGACACGCACGGGCACGGGTCAGGCGCATCCACCCAGCGGTCGGTTCATCGAGAACCATGACGGTCGCGGGGCTCAGGGCTTTCTGCTCATTCAAGGTTTCCGGCCGCCGCCAGTACGCGCCAAGGCGATGCGCTCTGCCTTCCCCGGACACGCTGCCGTTCTCACCGCGACGGTGTCGCGAGCATCGAGTACTGCCGGAGGTGAAATTCGCTTAGCCCCACCGCCCTGCAGGTACCGGTCGATATGCACCGGAATGTCGCGCCCAAACGCCACATTCTCGTGCGCGGTACCAACCAGCAACCCAGCTTCCTGCGGCAGGTAGACAACTGGAAGAGTGCCTTTGCGGCGCGCTCATCGACAGAGCGAGGCTAGTTGTCGCACGCACGCCCAAGAAGCCGTTCTAAAGCAAACTTTTTCCCGCGCCGGATGCATACGCACCCAACATGGGCGTCCCGACTTCACCGTATACACACCATAGGATGTTTTCACCCAGGTTGCGTGCATCCACGCGGAGGAAAGCTCACCTGTGGTTACGACGTAGTCGATGAGATACCAGAATCTTCGGCGGCAAAAGCGGCGGCTATTTTTATGGTGCGCCTGCCGGTACGCGCTCCGCCGAGACCGCGATGGTCGATACCCCAAAAGCCGATCGGCTTGGAGCGGACCAATTGCCGCCGCGCACACTCCGATAAGTGCCACCGCAGTACCCGTAATCTGCGCCGAGCCTTCACCGAATAATACGGTTCTGACACATTGTGCGGAGCACGAGACCAGCATCCCGCCCTGCCAGGTGTGTAACAACATGGTGTAACGGTAACTTTGAGAGCTTTTTGCTTCTACAGGCAGGCGGCCTGCGTATCGGTCGCGAAGAAAGCGGAGCCGCCCCATGAGTTCTGCTTTCACGCCAGAGGCGGAGCGTGTTTTCCAGGGGTGCCGAAACTGCGCATTGTGAGCCGTCAAAAGACCTCGCCCTGGAAACTTCTGATGACGCGCACCCAGCAGCGCAGCGCCCTCCAGCCAGAGCTACAGGGCCCGACCACAAATATGCCTGGCTCGGCACGCCACCCATCACCAGAATTGAGTCGCAGCACCGGCGATACAACCAACCCCGGCGGGCAGAATTGAGAGGTACAAGTGGCGAGGGTTTCGCCATGATGAGTTTTGCCTGCGCATCGACGGCATACGCACTGCAGGCGCCTCAGCATAGAGCGCGTGCGCGCGCGGGTCGGCGCCGATGCTGGTGACGAGCGCATCCGCCATATAGCGCGATTGCATTTTTCTGCTCGATGAACCCGTAGGCTGAGGGTAGAAAAGATACCGAAAGCTCTGCTCGATTAGCCACAGAAATACCGTAAAGAATCACGAGGACGGCAAGGTTTTGACGCCAAACTTCGGGGTTTTCGTTAAGGGTGCGCCGAACACCATAACCCAGCAGAATTGGGCAGGCGATCAGCAGCGAGCGCAGAAGATAATGACTTGGCGAAAGTCAGCACGCCAAGGTCAGGGATGATCTCGCCAGGCTAAAAGTCATAACGCGAGCACAAATATATAAAATATGGTTTGGAGGTATTTCACTGAGTCTCTCTTTCTCTCCCGCTGCCTGACGCGGCGGGAGAACGTCGTGTATCGGTATGTGTGCACCCAGGGCACGGCATGCGGGTTCAGGAGTATATCAGGCACTTTCCTGCATATTCGTAGGAGTCGGGAAGCAGCGCACGATGTGCGGGTGTGCGCGTACGACTTCATGCGAAGAGGCGCGACCAAAGCCACCCGTTGGCCGTCGCGGCGATGCGCACCGCCCTCCCATGCCGGTTAATGGCGATCGATCTTCGCCGTCGCCGCCGGAGAGGTGGTATACTGCGCACCGTTCCCGAAGACATGCCCGAGCATCCCCGCAATTTCCTTTGGCGACGCTCCCGGCAGTCTCGGCGGCGCAAGAACCTCGATCATCGCCCGGTCAGCGGCGAAGTATCGCCATGCTCGCCTCCTCAGCCCAGCACCGAATCGACTCATCACCGTTAGTTTCCGCCGCGGCACAGCGAAACCGCCCGTCATAACCGCGGCGCCGTGCCGTCTTTCACATGAAACCCGCTCGCGGCCCCAGCGCGGCGTAAATACCAGGACGGCGAAAAGTCGTCGAATAAGCGGAACGAACCGCGCGCCCGCCTGCGCTGTCAGCGCTGAACGGAGCGCAGTTCTGACGTGCCCTCAAATCACCGTGGCGCCGCGCCTGGTCAATCATCGAAAGCGCCACATCCGGGCGGGTTTCCGCACGGCAGGCAACACCATCATCACCGCGACCCACTTTGCTCGACCACCTCAAGATCAATTTCAAGATCGAGAATCATGCGTCAAGCGCTGCACGACCGACTGCTGACCGTCGGCGCGAAGTATTCTCAGCGGCACGGCTACATAATCTCGTCGCTTCGTCCGCGCTGACGCGGATCGCGGCACCATCACCTGCACACGCGCCTGCTGCAGGCAGTGTTCGCGCGTTCGAGTGACAGTGCCGCCTGCGTCGTCGATGCGTGCGTATGACCGGTGAGTCCCGCTCTTACACGGCATCGCCGATTCCTATGCGCTGCCGGTAACCTCTAAACCCGGTGGAGTTCAGCCGCACGGTGGCGTAGGTGGCGTGAGTGCCTACACGATATTGGTAACGGTCTCGCGGTGCCCGAGCTGGTCTGGGAAGAGATCGGCGCCCGCGATGTTCGCGGCGGTTGCTTCGCATCGGGCAGGCTCGCCTGTATTCGGCGGTTTCCAGGGCGCGCGCGATGCCAGAATCTCACGTCCGGAACGCGCAAACCGGGTGACGATAGAATGCAACCTCCGCGAGGGCTTGGCGGGAGAGCTGGGGCGACCTGCCGCATCTGCTCCTGCGCGGCGCGTGGTCCACGAGTTGCGGCCAGCTCGGCTCGCAGGTTCACGATCGTGAGGCATGCGGAGAGATCGCGCATCGCGGGCGATGCGTTCGCGTGCGCGGAGGATGCTCGAGTTCTTCAGTCGCCTTGTGTTCGGCTCTTGTGCACGCTGCGCCCCGACGAAGTAGGCGACAACGAGAACGTGGTACACAATATCGAAAATGAAGAACCCGTTGAGGGCTTTTATCGCGAACTGGAGGCAAGAGCAGCGGGATGGTGGCGCATCGTCAGAGACCCTGCCCACCACGCCGACAAGTAGTTAGCGGTGAAGACTACCGCAATACCAGCAGCTGTACAGCTCGCAGGTATGTGCAGGTTCATCGGCCACAGTGCCGCCCACATGACATGCGATCAGGGCCCGGCGACTGCACTGCGGCATGGGAAAGATACGATGAAGCCAATAGGCGCCGTCGCATCAACGCACCACAGCGCAGTAGGCGTGGCATCGTGCTTTTCACGGGTAGCGAAGGCACTCGTATGCGCCACTACGAACAGCACCGCAGATGTCGGTACGACACGTGTGCACGAGGTCGTATAATTTGATGTGGTTCAGCTTCAGCTGATCCGCTAAGAATGACAATAGTAATAAAACTGCTGAGTGGAAATGTTGGAGACAGTTTGCCCAGACGAGCTCCGCACAATACCCTGACTACCGAAGAATGCACTCTGGTGGTACCTGGCTGAAGAGGCGGCGGTTCTCCGGCGTACCCAACATCGTACTGGGAGACATGCGGTGTGCGCGTCGTTGTCATGCGCCCGCTCCGCTCGGTACTCGCCGCCGATCATGCATCCCTATCACAAATGGAGCTCTTTGAGCATACACCGGCGAGCGGAGGCGCTATGTTAAAATGTCGCGGATTGCCGAACCGGTTTCAAGGTCGAATTTTTGGCGCGAGGATGCCCTAGCCGCCACTGACGAATGTCACGGGTACGCCGAAACGATACGCCACTGCGTATTCGGCGTTCACGACAAGAGCATAAGGCAGGTTGAGCACCCATGCATCTCTGGTTCGCCTCCTCCGGGGTGCAATCCGCGGCGAAAAGACGCAGGGCGGTCTCACCGTCACGGGTTATGCAAGTCATTCGGCAAAAGCCGTGCGGAATGACGATACTGGTGCTAAGCTTACACCCGGGAGGTAACGGCGCGATCGGTCACAACGCGCCGGTAAAACGCAACGTCTCAGCAAAATCGCGCTCCTGAAAGCGGATGCAGGCAGCACCAGCTATGCCAGCACAGACCTGATTGCGCACCCGGCACGGGCTCCGGCGAGGTATGCGCGATCATGCGGGTCACGTCGTCCCGAGGGGTGACCGCGCCGGGCGATTGCGACGGCGGTTCGCATTCGCGGGTTGGAAGCCGAGCAGGCACAACGGGCGGTTCAGGAAACTCTCATACCTCGATTTGGGGATTGGGCGGACAGGCCGGGCGCATAAGCTCTCGGGCGGGATTAAAGCGCCTCACCTCATTTCGGTATGGCGGTCACCGCGCACCCGCCCCCATCTACCTCTTCGGCAGGCCACGAACGATGTTGATCCGGTGCGTCGCGAGCTGCTGTGGAGGATGCTGCGGAGGCGCGCCGAGCAGGTGCCACTGGTGATCGCGACCCGCAACCTCCTGGAGGTGGAGCGTCGCCGATAGGTACCTGCTGTTTCAATAAGGGCGGCTAGTTCGTGATGAACCGACAAGCGCACTGGGGTTGGAGGAAGCAAAATACGCTCTCGATCACGGCAATGCGGAGTTCCTTCAAGAACTTCGCAGCGTGCTGAGATGTACAAATATCCCCTTCACCAGGGAATATGCCAGATACGGAATATATTGAGAAGCGTCAGAGGGCGATTTCGCCATCCCTCAGGAGTTTACCGTCACCCTGAGTACCGACGCGCTTGAGCTGGTGTACCCCATGTGCTTTCCGGAAATCCGTGCGGGATGCGTCGAAAGCTACCGCATAGGCTCGCGTCTTTGGCACGAATAACTAGGAGGATGATTAATATGACTAGCACCCTCGTGCCCTCACGAATTTCGACGGTACGCGCCACGGTCGGAACTGATCCGCTTGTCAGCTGATTCGTAACGCCATCAACGCGCCGCTTTTTGCGGTGGTGCGGGTCCTTTTCAGCGTTTGCACTTTCTTTACGGCATCTCGGTCTTCATGCCGCATCTTGACTCGAGAATTCTAGCAGATTATCTGGCAGTCCGGCACGCGTAACGGTGACCCTCATTTCTATAGGGTGTGTAATAGCTCCCCAGATTATCGTTCACCACTAGACGAACGGCATGTTCGACTATCAGCAGTCCTTCGGTCCACGCCATGGCGATTCGGCGCTGACATACTCGTTTGGGCGGTCTCGCGGTCCCGGCATTACGCGGGCGAGTTGAGCCGCGAAGCTCAAATTTGGTTTGATGTGAACTCGAGATATCGCGCTATTGCCGTTGTATTCGCGCTTCAAGTTGTTATGGCGGTGTTAGGGTTTTATGCTTGCGGCTGGGTTCCCAGCGTCACTTCTGACTATCGTGACGCAGTCTATTACCTTCATGGTTTTGCTGTTTTGCGCCGATTAACTACCCGCCCGAGCGGCTGCCCGGTGGTACGCGCATGTTCATCAGTTCCTGCCGTTCGCGCCTGCGGCACAAACCTTGTGCGGCCGCCCTCTCTGACATCGACAGATACAGATCCTGGACGTAATAGTCGTCGGTTTTTAGGGGTCTTCTGGGGATCGCATCCGCACTGTGGGCCTGGCCCGCAGGGACTGAACCTTTCAGGGTGTCACCTAGCATAAAGAGCCTTGATTGTAGATAAAGCGTGAGTATCGCTGTATTTCGATCAGGCTCTTTTCACTATCACCCCACGGAAGGGGCAGGAAAGCGATGCAGCAACTACAACCGATAGAAGCCTTCCACCGCGCGGGTCAGGTATGCCATATCGTGAACGTGGCACATTTCGCGCATCGAATGCATCGACAGTAGTCCGATCCCCACATCGATGGTGCGCATCCCCAGCCGGGTGGCGGTGATAGGCCCGATCGTGGAACCGCAGGGCATATTGTTATTCGACACGAACTCTGGTAAAGGGAACGCCCGCCGCCTTGCACGCCGCCGCGAAAATACCGGCACCCACCGCATCGGTTGCATATCGCTGATTTCGCGTTGATCTTCAGCAGCGGTCCAGCACCGGGAAGCGGGCGCACCGTCAGGGTCGTGATGCCCCTGGTAGTTCGGGTTCACCAGATGCCCGGCATCCGCCGAAAGGCACACCGAATCGGCGAGCGAGCGGCGGTACTCGTCCTGGCTCTCCCCGCGAGCCTGCGAGCCGCACCAGCACATCCTCCAGAACGGACCGGCGGCGCCGCTGCGGGTTTCAGAGCCCGATCTCTTCGTGGTCGAGATCCCGCAAAGCATCACGGTATGCGCCGAGTCTTCGTCAGCATTCTCGGCCACATAGCGTTCTAAGGCGCACAATCCGGCATGAACCGACGAGAGATTATCCAACCTGCCCGAGGCGAACTCTCCGTCTCGCCCGAAACGGCGAGGTTCTTGCGCATCCGCAAAGAGCACATCGTAACCGACGATCTGCTCCGGATCCACCGAACCGCCCTCGTCGATGGTCTGCTGCGCCAAATAAGCGAGCACATCGTTCTCGGTATCATCCACGCCCCAAATGGGAGTACAGTATTGAACTGTTTATCGAGGGTCAGCTCATTACGTTTATGGTCCAGATGAGGGCCAGCTGCGGCACACGCGCCAACGGTCCGGTCACCACATAGCGATCCTGAAGGGTGCCGTCTTCCCGAAGTACCGTCAGGCGCCCGGCGGCGCGCAGCTCACGATCCAAAAAGGAATTAAGCAGTGCGCCACCGTAATTTTCGACGCCCATTTGATGCCATCCTGCCGCCGTCACCGACGAACTCGGCTTGAGCTTAGCGACGGCGAATCCGTATGCGCACCCAGCGCCCGGTAACCGCTCGCCTTCTGCGCCCGCCGACCGCCAGCCCAGCGATAATCAGCGCCGTCACGCATCACAAAAATGCCTGCCGACGGCAACCTCATTCTGCCACGGCTCGGTTTCGTTCAGCTCGGTAAACCCCGCCGCCTGCAGGCGCCGTGCCACGGTTCGCGCCGCCAGATATGAGACGGGCGAATCGCAGACGAACTGGGCGAGGTCTTCGATATTTTTGACGGCATCAACGGTCATACTATGCGCCTACTTCTTGGGTTTGGGAATGACGGGGAACGCCGAGGTCCACGGTGAAGCGTCTGTTGATCCCTGCTTATGCGATTGTGCGGCTTCCGGCGAGATTTTCGGAATCGGAGCGGTAGCCCAGGGAACCTCTGAGGTGTTCTGGGATGCCTCCCGCTGAGCCCGCGAGGTCTGCGAAACTGCAGCCGAGCCGTCCGCAGCCGCATTCTTAGCGGATGCGCCCTGCCCGCTTTCCTTCTGCCGGGCAGCTTCTTTCTGCTGAGCTAGGGCCTGAGCCTTGGCACGCTCATAGGCCGACAAGGCATTTTGCACGGGAATGCTCATTGTGGAGGTATCCGGCGCGTAGTTCTTCGAGGAAGGGTTCTTCGTATCGTCTGTCTGAGCGGCGGATGCGCTAGCGGTTCCCTTCTGCGGCGCGGCTGCATTCGACGCAGACCCCTGTGCCCCGGAGGCACGCACCGAAGAATCGGCCTGATTCGAGCCCTGCTGAGCCTTCCGCGTGGATGCGCGTGCAGCTTTCTGCGCCGCATCCAGATCTATGCCTGACGGAGCCTTTTCCGCTGCTGCGGGAGCAACCACGGCAGGCTTGAGTTCGTCGGCGATAGTCCTCGCCTGTGCAGACTGCGCGGGTTTATCGACAGCAGGCGCTTCTTTCCCGGTCGCGCGGGCGGCAGTATTCGCGGTCGTCGGACGCTCAGCCTGGGCTGACTCGTTAGTGTGTACCGGCTTTTGAGGCTGAGTCGATTCATGAGCCTGTGCCGGTTTGGCAGTTTGCGCCGGTTTCTGGGACTGGGCTGACTCATGAGTCGGCACAGATTCCTTGGCTGGCGCAGGCTTATTAGCCGGTGCCGAACGTTCGGGCTGCGCGGGGGCAGAAGCCTTGACCGACGTATCATTCTGCTCGCTCTTACGAGCGCCTTTCCACAGGCTTCGCGGCGGGTGCCTGTGCAGCCGGTTTCTCCGCGATATTCCGCTCGGGTGCACGATGTTCTTCAGCCGTTTGCGGGCTAGCGGGGGCAGACGAAGACGCCGATTTTACCGAAGCATTATCCTGTGCGGGCTTGGCGTTCCCCGCCACAGGGGCAGCAGGTTGTACAGGTTGTGATTGTACCGGCGCCTGCGATCCTTGCGGTGCAGAAGCAGAAGTATCAGCAGCAGGTGAAGCAGCAGCATTTTTCACGGACATACCGGGCTATGTGGCCGCGTGCGCAGCACCCGAAGCCGGTGCTGCGGCTGGCGCATCCGAGGAAGAAGCGGGCGCTTCCACACTCATTGACGCACCCTCAGCCGAGGAGGCGGCAGCCGCATCCTGCCCCTGGTTCAGAGCGGCTTTCCTCTTTTGCCGGTAGGTGTACATGCACACGAGCCCGGCGAAGGCAAGCTGCAGAATAAGGGCCTGCACAAAGTCAAGCGGCTGTTCCTCACGAACCGCGCAAAGGGATCCTCCAAACCCAGCAGCCCAAAGATAAAAATCGAAACATTATTCGCAATATGCAGACCGATACCGGCTTCAAGACCGCCAGTGTACCAGCACAAGAACCCGGCGATCAGAGCCATCGTCAGCACAGAAAGCAGACCCCACAGTCCGTAACCATGCAGCACCATAAAGATAGGCGCTGGAATAATAATTGCCCAAACGGGGTTCTTCAGCCACCGGCCCACGGTCTGCATGAGATAACCGCGGAAGAGCAGTTCCTCGGCGTAGCACTGGAACGGAACTATTAGCAGAATAAGCACAATGTACAGCCAGAACATGCCGGAATTCAGCGGATGCACGCTGTTCTGCGTGGTCAAAGAACCATCCAGAGTCGCGAACCCTACATAGTAAAGACCGAAAATGAGGAACCCAAAGCCTAGGAAAACACCTAAATAGGACCACCGCATGCGGCCCGCAATGGAGTGAATCAGCCCTAAGGGTTTGAAGTTGGTAATCAGGCGCGCAATGAAAATCGCCGGAATCACCGGAATGACGGTGCTAAGGAACGCAATAAAAACAAGCGGGGTCTTAAAAACGTTCGCGTAAATACGCTGCAGATCGGTCAGGTGATCGTAGGGGACGCGCAGCATCACGGCGGATGCCAGCAGCGCAAAACTCACAATCAGTAGGAGCACAAAATAGATGCCGGCAATCAGCAAACCCTCAAGAACCGGGGTGAACCAACGGGCACGCGGGTTCACATGCGATAACCGGTGATAGGGCAGCTCGCTGGCGCGTTCCAGAAGTTCCTTACGGGTAAGGCGGTTACTCCTGTAATACTCAGCGGAGGCGAAGGTAGGCTCAGCGCCGTACCCGTAACTTTCTGCCTGATGCGGGCTCAGCATCGTGGGCATATTTTGGGTATTAGTGACTGCGCCAGGTGGTTGGTTTGTTGGAATGAACTCAGAACCGTGATGTCCGGGTTCCTGCTGGTGATTAGTGCTCATAGTATCCATAATAGAGGGGACCCTCCCCCGAATGTCACACCGGGGCCATCTGTGCAGGTTGCCTTACGGTGTAATAATTTACCTGCCTATGAACTTTTCGGGCTTATATTTTATGGGAAATATGCCATAATTTGAGGGTTACCGTAGTTTAAAATTTGAGGCTACTCGTGCCTACGCTTCCGGGTGTTTTTGGCGCCAGTAGTGAAGGAAGGTTCAGATGGCTCTCGTCTTCAATCCGCCCCCAAATTGGCCCAAACCGCCTGCCGGGTGGTCTCCTACCCCGACGTGGCGGCCCGATCCCGCATGGGGTCCTGTTCCCGAAGGTTGGCAGCTGTGGATTGAGGAGCCCGAGCCTGAGAATGAGCAGGCACCCTCGACGGCGGAGTCTTCATCTGCCGCATCGGGCTCTTCTGAGGGTTCTTCCAGCGCGAAGCCCTCGCCATCGTCAAGCTCTGAGCAGAGCGGTGAGTCTGCGCAGGCTTCCGCCCCGAAGCAGCGTACCGCGCCGACCATTTCCGAACAGTTTGCCGAGCAGAAAACTTCCCATCAGCAGACCCCTGAGCAGAAGACTCAGGCGGAGTCTGCCCACGCTCAGGATGCGGCGTCAGCCGGTTCCGAGTCGCGCGAGGTCGCGGGTGAGCGTGCGGGCGCATCCGGTTCCGGTGCAGCGGCAGGCTCTTCGACCGAGTCGCAGATGCGTTCCGAGCAGAGCGCTTCTGAGACTCCCGTAAACCGTCAGAGCGGCACCGCCGAGGCTTCAAAGCCTCAGGTTTCGGAGCCTACCCGCGAGCCCGCTCGCGATGCCCACAATGCCCCATCCGCGCCAGAGACGAGCGCACAGCAGCCGGGAGTCGCACAGGGTTCGGGTGTTTCTTACGATGCGCGAGAGCCCCTCAGCGACGCACAGGATTCTCAGAGGTCCGCAAGTTCTGCCACTGCAGCAGGTGCCGAACGGCCCGAGGCTGCACGACAGGAGCCTGTATCTTCAGAGTCCGCACAGCAGCAGATTCCTTCACGCGAGTCGCGCCCCGAGCAGTCTTCGGGTCAGTCTCAGGGTGAGCCTACGGATGCACGCGATTCGGCTGATTCGCGTGGTACCGAGACTCAGGCATCTTCCCGACCGGCTACTCCCCCGCGCGGCACTTCCCAGGTTCCTCCCACGCAGCAGCGTTTTGAGGGGCAGCCTCAGGCTCCCGTGAATCAGCAGCAGTCGGGCTTTGCCGCGCAGAGTTCTCAGGAGCAGAACGCTCAGAACCGGGGTCAGCAGTCTCAGCCGCAGCAGCCCGCACAGTCTCAACACGTTACTCAGACTCAACAGCCCGGGCAATCTCAGCAGCCGCAGTCTTTTGAGGCCCAGCGCCAGCAAGAATTTGCCCAGCGTCAGCAACAGGAGTCTACACAGCGCCAGCAGAAAGCCTCAATCAGCAGCAGGGCTCTGGCTCTGAGCAGCGTCAGCAGGATTTTGCGCAGCGTCAGTCGAGCCCGAATGTTTCGCAGTCTCAGACGCCGGGAAGCGGCTCTCAGCAGCAGGGATTTGCATCGCAGAATTCCCAGCAGAATTTTGGTGCTCAGTCTCAGCAGGGCGCACAGTCACAGCAGGGCTTTGGCGGTCAGGCTCAGCAGAATCGGGCGCCTCAAGCGCAGGGTTCGCAGAACCAGCAGCAGCCTCGCGGGTTCGATGCGCAGGCTCCTCAGCCTTGGCAGAATCAGCCCGGTCAGCAGCAGTTCAGCCAGTCCCGTGAGCAGAATCAGTCTCAGCCGCAGCAGCCCGCACAGTCTCAGCAGGGTCAGCAGCCGCAGTCTTTTGAGGCCCAGCGTCAGCAAGAATTTGCCCAGCGTCAGCAGCAGGATTCTACACAGCGCCAGCAGAGCTTCAACCAGCAACAGCAGGGGCTCTGATCAGCATCAAGGGTTTTGCGCAGCAGAGACCAGGGGTTCCGAGCAGCAGGGCTTAAGCGCCCAGCCTCAGCAGCAGGGATTTGCCGGGCAGAACGCTCAGGAGCGAAGCGCTCAGGCGCAGGATCCGCGAACCCAGAGTACCCAAAGCCAGGGCGCTCAGAACCGAGACACCCAGGGTCAGAGTGCCCCGAACCAGAGTTCGCAGGCACAGCAGTCCCAGAGTCGAGAGCAGCAGAGCCAGCAGGGGTTCGCTCAGTCGCAGTCTCAACAGCAGCAATCCGGCCAGGTGCGGCCCGGACAATCCCAGTCAGGATATTCTCAGTCCGGTCAGCCTCAGCAGGGACAGGGTCAGTCCGGTCAGTCGTACCAGGGACAACAGCCTCAGCAGGGGCAGGATCGGTCACGCTCGGGCTTTGGTGCGGGTGCCGCCGCTGGTGCTGTCGCAGGCGCCGCAGCGGGCGCGGGTGCAGCGGCCTCCTCCGGGGCGGGCGCATCCGGCGCTTCGGCTCAGCAGCAGGGTTCTCAGAGCCAGAATACGCAGAGTCAGAATACCCAACAGGATCAGGGCTCTCAGTCGGGGCAGAATCAGCAGCACTCGGTGCAGAACGCTTCGAACCAGCAGGGTAACCAGTTCCAGGGGCAGGGTCAGCCCAGCCAATTCCAGGGCTCGCAGTCGCAGCAGAACCAGCCTCAGCAGGGTCAGTACCAGGCCGGTCAATCGCAGCAGTTCCAGCAGCAGAACGGTGCTCAGAATAATAACGTTCAGAACAGCGGTTTTGCTCAGGGTTCGTACAATCAGAACCAGTCGAACCAGAATCAGCAATACTCCGAGTCAAACACCTCGGATGCGCTCAACGGGTTCACTGCGGCGGCAGCATCCGGGTTCAGCGATTCACCGTATGCAAACGGTCAGACTCCCTTCAACCAGCCCGAGAAGCCGAAGCGCCCGTTCTTTGCGACTCCCGCCGGGTGGAGCGTCATCGCCGGTGCTGTGGCGCTGTTGATTATTATCATTCTGGTGCTGATTTTCACCCTGCCGCGCGGATCTTCCAATGCAGCAGCATCGGAAAGCCCCGCCGAGTCATCATCGGCAGCCCAGGCATCGTCAGAGAGCTCGGCAAGCTCATCGCCCGCCGAGCTGAAGAATGTTGAAGCGAAACTGCCCAGCGGCGATTTCAAGGAGTACAAGGGCAAAGATAAGCAGACCATCGATATCGAGAAGCCCAAGGGCAACGATTCGAAGGCTATCGTCTACTATGAGTTCACCCCCTCCAAAGAATCCAACTCGCGCCATTCCCTGGAGGGGCGCACGGGGGACGATAAAACTTCCAGCTTCGCTCTGTACACCTCCGCGCTGACCAAAGATAAAATCTCGGGCACCCTGTGGATGGACTTGAAGACTTCCAGCCCCACCCGCAAGGTGAATGTCGATAGTGAGGGCGAGTGGCTTATTCGCGTCTACGATGCTTCCTCCGCACCGAAGATTTCTAAGGGCGAGAAGATCAGCGCCGCGTTCAACTCCTACGCCGTGATCTACTCGGGCGGCTCGGGTACCTTGGAGGCTGGCTACGAGCGCAGGCCGGTAATGAACCTGCGCGTGATGGATGCGGCCCGCTCGAACGATGTCATCTTGGAATCCAGCACCTCAGGTTCCAGGGCACCGCGAAGTTTGACGCTTCCGAAGATGTTTGCCCGGCGATTAACTCGCTTCCAGGGCACCTGGAACGTCTGGTATTCGCTGGGTAGCCGATAACTTCTTGGTCTAAACCGAGATAGAAGACCCCCGCATCGTCGATCGACGATGCGGGGGTCTTCTGCACAGTTCGCTAGGCTATGCCGAGTTCAGGGCGTTTGCCGACTCTGCTGCAGGTTTGACCGAAGCGCTGCGTGCTTTTCGGGGTGAGGGCCGCCCACCCCACAGCAGAACGGTCACGATAAAGAGGCACACGATCGGCGTGCCGCAGCGCAACACCCGGCGCAGCCAAGAATTCGAGCCCGTTCATATTCCACTGGGTCATGCCGCCGAGCACGCGCGGGGAAATATAGAGCCCCACAACGCCCACCCAGGTCAGGATGCGCGCCACAGTCATCGCAGCGGGCGGCAGGTATGTGAAGAACTCGCCGAATGCATCCACAATAAGCACGAGAACCAGAAGCGGCAGAAGCACGTTATGATGCGACCAGCTGATCGGCGAGAGGCTGACCATGAGGAACCCGGTCACGGCAACCTGGGCGAGAACCTTGTTGCGGCGTTCGAGCTGATAGAGAATCGCGGCGGTGAGCACGACGGAGAGCGCCGCCAGCAGGTAGAAACCGAGCTTGGCGGCGGTTCCGTTCAGCCCATAGTGCATGAGCCAGCCCTGAATCGAAATATTATCGACGAAGTTAATATCGCCCACACGCGAAGGATCTGAAACCGCGTGGAACCAGTACTGCGGGGCTTCTTGCGGCAGTAGCACAAAGCCGAGGGCAATGGTGGCGAGGAAGGTTGCACCGAGGGTGATAATGCCCTTCCAGTCGCGGCGCACCAGCAGAATAAGTCCGAATACGAGCGGGGTCAGTTTCAAACCGCCAGCGATACCGATAAGTACTCCGCGCGGCACACGGGTTGCCGGGCGCAGAAAATCGGCAAGAATCAGCACCATAATGATGGGGTTAATCTGCATAAGGTCGAAGGTACGCCGCCAGGGGCCGCAGAGCATTACCACTATGGTGAGTGCGGCGATCGTGCCGTAACGCCCGAGCTTATCCTGAAGCGGTAAGGGTCGGTCATGTCGCATTGGCATAGGAGTACATGATGCTGGAGAGCCACCAGGCGGCGGCGGTCGTAATAAGCACCATAATCGCCATACCCACCTTGAGCGGTATGAAAGGCGAACGGCAGGAAGACCAGCGCCGCAAAGGGCGGGTAGGTGAACGGCAAATCCAGCACGCCGATGCTCACCATAGCGCGCCCATAAAGTTCTTTGTCGAAGCCTTCATTATCGAAAATGGTCATGGCACCCATGCGGTAGATCGAAAAATCCAGACCGCCGTAGGTGTTCACGAAGGCTTCAAAAATATAGCCGCCCACCACCATGAGGATGAGCGCCACTACTGCAATTTTGCCCAGAACCGGAGTCTGGGCGCGGGATTCAGTCATGGCGTATTAGTACCTGTCTTACTGAGCTGAAGTTCTCGCCCTTTTGAGTGTAGCGTGGATATTCTGTTCGCCGAAAGATTATATTCCCCTTCGGGCATATACCCAGATGAGAGCCTGTCTTTCTGGGGCGACATCTGCTTACGTTAAATACATTGCTTGGGGCGTGGGATGCACACACCAATCGCTGACGTGCAGCGAATGCGGTTCCTCACCCTATGCGAACAAGCCACCCACGTTATATTCCAAATACAAAAATATATACTAGTCGAAGTCTTTTTCCGAAGGTTTTTCGGGCTCAGGTTTCGTGCTGTCGTGAGTCTTACCCCGAGAACTCTGCCCTGGAAGACTCGGCGCCTTCACGCGGCTTCACCTTCGCCACCAAGTGCGTACCGCGTTGAGCTCGGGCGCGCCGCAGTCCATGACCCTGCCGAGTTTTGCTGCCGCCGAAGATTTCGCCGCGGGTTTTTCATCGGCTTTTTTACGGAGGCGGCATCATCGCTGCCCTCGGCAGGGCGCATCCTGATCGGAAGATTCGGGATCTTCGCTATCGTCCTGAACCTTCGCCTTCTTGGGCATCTCGGCGATGCGCACCGCAACCTCTAAGGCAAGCACCGCGAACGACGCATAGTAGACGATAATCGAGGGGTACAGATAAGGATTTTTCTGATTTACCCCCACCATCGTGACGGCGAAAACTGCCAGCTCAAGGACCACCACCACAAGCTGTTTGGCAGACCCGCCCGGATTCCTCATCATCAGGTACAACGCCATCAGCGTAAAGAGAACGGAAAGAAGATCTGGCCCCGCCACCGCCATTCCGTCTTGGTCATAAGCGTAAATAGCGAGCGCTTGCATTACAGCGGCAACGGCGGCGAGGGGGGCGAGAGTCAGATACTTCATAGGGCTATTCTAGCGTTTACCACTCGCCGGTACCTTACTGTATGACGGCTCACGCAAAGCCAAAATTCGCATGATTCGGGCAATATAATGGAACTATATGCACTGTGACTAAAAGCGATCGAAAGACAACACCGTGAGCGAGAATCCCCATAAGCCCACTCCCTCGGGTTCTGACTCAGAAGGATCAACCGGCCGCGATACCGGTCGTGGCGGCGCATCCTCAAAGCCGAGCGCGGCGCAAAGTTCTGCACGGTCCGGGGCCGATGTTTCAGGTTCCGGCAACGATGGACTCACGATTGGGATGCGCCCCACCGAACTCCCCGGCGCCTCGCTAACGCCCGAGGAGATTGCTAAGCGTGCCTCCGGTCGGGGTAGTTGGCACCGCCGCGCATCGAAACCGGTATCGTACTGGATGTTTGGCGTTATTATCGCAATTCTGGTGCATCGCTTTATCCCCAAGGGCGGCTGGCTGATTGTGCATATGGTGACTCTGGGGCTGATTACGAATTCGATTCTGATCTGGAGCCAGCACTTCACCGAAGCGCTCATGAAGATTAAAATTCCTGATTCGGCCCGCGGTATTCAGGTCACACGTATTTTTGCGCTTAACGGCGGCATTGTGCTGCTGATGGCGGGCATGATTCTGCAGGATCTCATGCCGCAGTTCTATCCCCTGACGGTTGTCGGGGCGCTGGTGGTGGGCGCTATGGTCGCCTGGCATGGCTGTGCGCTTCTTCGCCAGGTCAAAGCGGGCGCTTCCCTCGCGGTTTGGCGCCACGATTCGTTCTATATCGCTGCGGCGTTCCTGCTTCCCGTCGGTGCCGTACTGGGCGCGATGACGGCCCTGCCTGGTTTGCAGGGCACGCTGCATTCGCAGTTTATGCTTGCGCATGAGGCCGTGAGATGTTCTCGGGTTCGTGGGTATTGCGGTGGTTGGTACCCTGATTACGTTCTGGCCTACGATGCTGCGCACCAAGATGGTCCGAAAACGCTTTGGGAACCAGCGTGCGCGCTCTCATTCCTGATGTGCGTGGGCGTTGGGGTTACCACGCTCGCTTCACTCTTCAGGGATGCGCCCCCTCGCGGGCGCGAGGCCTGCTCGTGTATCTGCTGGGGCTGCTGATCGTGGCGTGGGTGATGGTGCGAGACCCTTCGCACGAAGCGCCCCACCGAGTTCCCACCAATGTCGGTGGGTGCGGTTTTATCTGGCTGTATCGGCGTGGTGTGGACTGCTGGCTTGGTGTTCACTACCCCGTTTGAGGAGCTTCGCATGAGCGAGTAACCCCCATTTTCGTGGCGGGTTTTCCTGCTTCAGGTGCTTCTGGGGCTATGGTTACCTGCTTCCCCAGCGTATGGGCGGCGGTCCCGCCGTGGTGCGCGCATCAATAAGGAGTTTCAGTAGGCTTGCCGCCGGGCGTGTGACGGTTGTGAACCTGAGCCTTATTATTTTCATGCTGCCGAATGCGCTTACGGGTTCTTGGGTGAAGGTCGCTGTGTCTCTGCCGTGGGTGCGCTCGGTTTGGCTTCGTTCCTGCCGTTTATGGTGCGCGGCGTTAAAGGCTTCCGGTCAATACCCGTAAAGAGATGATGGCGGCGCGGGCGCGCGGCGAAGCCTGCCCCTGTCACGGAGGTCAAAGCAGGAACCCGTGATCATACCCGGCAGACCCTTTTCGGTGCGCTTGCGGTGATTCTGGCGCTGACCTTGGGTGTGCGGCCGATCCCAGCTCAGTAAACTTCAACTATGGGTGGTTCTACGGCGACCGGCACAGGGCGAACCACAACGCTGAAGGTCAAGGCGACCTCAAACTACCGGTTTACGCCCGATACCGCGCAGGTTCCGGTGGGTAACCGCCTGGTGATTGAGGTGACGAACGACGATCAGGGCATGACCCACGACCTCACCTTCGCCAACGGCGCGAAAAGACCGGAACGCTGAACCCCGGCGAGACAAAGAGCGTGGATGTTGGCGTGGTGACCTCCGACCTTGAGGAGGCTGGTGCTCGGTGGCCGGGCACCGCCAGCGGGCGCATGGTATTTCACGTGAAAACCACCGGCAATACCTGCGGGCGAACGGGCATCACGGGGTGGTTCCGGCGGTGATAACGGGCCAAATGGCTCGGGCGCAAATACGAACCTGCTGACCGCGCAGAACGCGGATGTTGATATACGCATCCCCGGCAAAGATCGCAGGCGCCGTGACCGGTGCTGCGTCCCGTGCCTGCGGGAGAGAAACGTGACGGTAAGACCGTGCACAAGATGACCATGGATGTGCAGGAGCTCGACCGTGAAATTGCACCCGGGCTTGACGTAAAGGCATGGACATTCAACGGTTCGTATATGGGTCCGGTGCTGCACGGTAAGCTGGGCGATGTCCCTCGAGATTACCCTGAGAGAACAACGGTTCGATGGGGCATTCGCTCGACTTCCACGCGGGCATGGTTTCGCCCGATAACACGATGAAAACCATTGCTCCGGGCGAGCTGACCTACCGTTTGAGGCTACCGGCTCTGGTATTTGGCTGTACCACTGCTCGACCGCGCCGCGAGTCTGCATATGGCGGCGGGCATGTGCAGTGCCGTGATTATCGACCCGCCGGATCTGGAACCGGTAGATCATGAGTATGTGATGGTTCAGAATGAAAGCATACCTGACCGATACGGGACAGACCGCGGCTGACGGCAATAAACTTGCCGAAGTTTCCTCTGACGGCATTGCGGCGGGCACCCCCTCGCTCACCATGTTCAATGGGCACGCCACCCAGTATGTGAATCAGCCTTTGGAGGTGAAAACCGGCGAGCGCGTGCGCATCTGGCTGCTGGCTGCGGGACCGTCCGAGAGGGCATGAGTTTCCACGTGGTCGGCTCGCAATTTGACACCGTTTATAAGGAAGGCGGCTACCTGCTGCGGGACGGCAGAGATCCATACGGGGAAAGCGGCGGTCACTCGCAGGCCCTCGATCTGGGACTCGGCGCAGGGCGGTTTTGTTGAGATGCAGTTCCGCGAACCCGGCACGTACACGTTCGTGAATCACCAGTTCGCCGAGATGGAACGCGGCGCTATGGGGCACATCAAGGTGACGGATAAGTAGTCCGGGCAGTCGAGGAGGCGGGATTATATCTGTCGACTCCTGCTTATCCATACTGTCTTCCTCAGACTTTTGTCATGGTTGTGGTCGCTTTTGCAAAAGCACAGCCATGACAAAAGATCATGGGCTCAACGTAGACCCAGCTGGCTGCCGAGTCCTTCCACCGGCGACATCCGAGCCGAGCGTGCCGCCGGCAGGCGGATGCAACCAATGCTGATGCAAGACCCACCAGCGGTATCAGCGCCAGACCCAGATGCGGCGGATCCGGCACGAACTCCACCTTTTGGTCTGTTGCAGCAAGCACCACCTTTGCGCTCACGCTACCGATAAAGACGCCCCGCAAGGATACCCAACGCCACCGCACCGAGGGTGATTAGTACCGCCTCCGCCGAAATCATGCGGCGCAGCTGCTGCGGGAGAGCCCCAAGCGCGCAGCATCGCATTCTCGCGGCGGTTCGATTGACCGAGAGAGTCATCTATGTTGCCGCCGATCACCGGATCACCTACGGCGAGGGCGAAGACCCAGGGTGATCCCCAGCATAACCGTCAGAACCTGATCGAGCTGGCCGCGCTGTTGTAGACCGCCGGTGAATTCGTTGCCGTCATTAGCGCTTATTAAGCTGATCCTGTGGCGCGGAGTTCTCAGTAGCGGTCAGCGGGGATTTGCGCGTATACCAGCACCATAGTCTCCGCCCCGGCTGAGGGATTCATACCCCCTGGGGCAGCGGATGCGCCCCGCTGCCCCTGCGCAGCTGAGCCTTGGGGCTGTTCCCCAGCTTCTCCGGGCTGCTGCAGGGGTCAGGGCTGCGGGTCATCCGGGTTCTGCAGTTTTAGCACCGGTGGCTGGGTTCACCACGTACAGATTCGCGATCTTACTGGTCGACTTAGATAGGCTTGAGTTCGATCTCTCTAAGGGTCCGCGTGCCTTCAGGCGGGTGGGATCGTCAAAAGCCCGCATTGTATATACAGGGATTCGGGCACGAGCACCGTGTTATCTTCAGTCGGTGCGCCCTCAGCCGGAATAACCTTGGCGAGTCTTCCTGGCTGAGCGCCACCATACTCGCGGTTTGCTCATTGACTGGCTGCCGTCTTTCGACGTGAGGGTGTACTCTAGGGCACCGGCGGCTGGAGCCACCGCAACGCTTTCGACATTCTTAATCCCGCTTTATCGGCAGCCAGGTGCGCCTTGGCAGGGCTCTCAGCCCCCGTGCCGCCACCGGTCCGTAGGTTGCCGTCGCCGAGACAGATAGGCACGTTCCAGGATTTCGCCGTAGATGCGGTCCTAATGGGTACCCGCTCAGTACGGGCAGAAACCGAGCACACCCACCAACACGGCACGCCCGAGTCGAAACCGTGCGCTTGGGCGAACGCAGCGCGTTAACGACCGCCAATTCCCGGTCTGGGGCAGATCACCGAGCCAAACACGCGAATCGGCGGCGGCAACAACCACGGCAGGAGTAAGACACGGCAGCCCAAAAGCAACGCCGCAGACCGCGACCAACAGCACCCGCAGCGCTGCTTTGTTGCACACCTCCGGTGTGCCGGTCAGACTCAGCGACTGCCACACTGCTGCCGCCCCTGCCGCGGCGGCGATCAGACCCAGGATCAGACCCGCAATACCGGCTTCTTCACGGCTTGGGCGGTCCCCTTCCCCTAAGGCGCTGATGGGCGAAATATTCAGGGCGCTACGTGCCGGGGCGAGCGACGCAACAACCGTCACGAGCGTGCAGACCACCACACCCACAATGAGCGCCATCGGATTATACGAGACCATGAAATCTTTAAACAGCACGCCGACGAGCGCCGCGACCGGGTAGACGAGCGCAGCGCCGATGGCGGAGAAAAGTGACTCCCCCACCACAAGCGCCTCAACCAGGCATGCGCGCAAGGGATTTCCGTGTCGCCCTAGGGTGCGCAGGAGCGCCAACTCGCGGATGCGTTGACCGACCAGCACCGCGAACGTATTTGAGATAACGAAAGATGAGACCAGCAGGGCGAGCGCCGCGAACGCCCCCAGAATCACGCCGATAAAGGCAAAGATTGTGAGGTTTCTTCTTTGAGGTCCTGCAGATATTCCCCGCCTGACTTCACCACGGGTTCGAGTATTCTGATCACTGGTAGCTAGCTTTTTCTGTAGCTCGGTGCGTGCGTGAGCGTCATCGTCGCCTTTGAGACTGGACGAACATCATGCTTGGATACGGTAGCTGCGACGCCTCCCTAGATGTCGGGTCAAGCTGTTTGAGCGCTTCATCTGCCGCGTTCTGATAGGAGGTACCACCAATATAAACGCTGTCGTTCGAGAGTGAGCCGGAGAACCCGGTGTCGAAAATACCAGCAATGGTGTATTCCTTAGTGGCACCGGTGTTAGGGTCGATAATAGCTGCCACAACATCCGGTGAGGTCACCGTTGAGCCAAGGTGCAGGTTGTGGTTCTCGGCGAAGTCTTTTGGGATCAACAGCTCAGTGTCTGTCAGCCCGGCAGTTTGCCGTCAATAGGGAAGGGAAGAGCTCGGTGTCGGTGGGTGCCTGTGCATACTGTACCTTTACTGAGTCTTTCTCCGGTGCCGAGTTTACCCTGCCCGTCATATATGACCCAGGTCCGCTGAACCGAAGGGTCGTTGGTGATCGTGTCAAGATTTTCGGGCGTGAGATAACGGTTTTGCACGTGTAATTATTTGGGCGTTAGTCCCGCCGAAAGGACCACGTTATCGTCCTCTGAGAACATCTCCTATAGCGGCATCCATAGTTCCCTGTAGCGAACTGAGGAGCACAATAATGGCGGCAATAAAGAATGAGGCAACCGCTATGCCGATGCCGGTCAGAACGTACTTACCTTTAGAAGCACGCAGGTTAGAGCGCGCCACCGTATTCAGATTGGTGGATGTATTAGATCGTTTTGGACATAGTAGACATGCGGCTATTTCCTCCTGTCAGACGTACGGGTGCTTTACCCTTGCCAGCGTCCCATCGCCTGCAGCACAGCATCATGCGTAGAGTTGCATATCCCCAGCAATCGCACCATCCTTTCATAAAAACACCACGATCAGCATATGAAGCAGCATGCGCATCGCGGGTGACCATCAGAATCGTCTGCTTCTGCTCAGTGGCGGCATCCCGCAATAGCCTGAGCACCTCGGCACCCGAATTTGAGTCAAGGTTACCGGTGGGCTCATCAGCAAACACTACCTCCGGGCGCGACAGCAACGCACGCACAATAGCAACACGCTGCTGACCGCCCGAAAGCTGCTCGGACGATGACTCAGCCGATCCGACAGACCGAGGGTTTTGACCAGTATTCACGCCAGACCGGGTCCGGCTTCTTGCCCGCCAACCCCAGCGGCAAATCAATATTCTGCCCGGCGGTCGGGGTAGGCACTAGGTTAAACACCTGGAAGATGAACCCCACGTGCTCACGCCGGAACTCGGTCAGCTGGTTATCCCTCTGCCCGTACAGTTCGGTGGTACCTATACGGATGCTGGTCTCTGGAATATGATCAGGGAGTATCCAGTGTGGCGAGGGTTTGCATCAGCGTTGATTTGCCTGAGCCTGAAGGACCCATAATCGCGGTGAACTTACCTGCTCAAAATCAATAGTGACATTATTCGGGCATGCACTGAGTTGCCTCACCCCGACCGTAGGTTTTTGAACAGGTTTTTGGTGGATACCGCTGGAGTTTTCAGCGGTGGCTTCTCTGCAATAGTCATGCTCTTAATTATTGCAGATACCTACCGCAAAACCCTATTTATACTTAAGTTTAGTTTTTAAAATATATGACAATTACCTCTAGCAGAGACTAGTAGAGGCAAAAGTGACGCTACACTAAACATGCTCTTTCATAATATAATTTCACTTCCATCGCTGTGCAGTGGTGTTTGTTTGTTGGACACCCAGAATCACAGAACCCCTACTAGGGTGTTGGGTTCTCGATTCGCAAACCCAGCATCCAATAATCATCGTTCATACTATAGCGGTATACCATCGGGGAAACACCAACTAACCGCAACTGCACCCGCTGCGTGTTATACCACACCATATACTGCGCTAACGCCTCACGAAACTCTGCGAGACTACGGTAGGTTTCCCTGAAACATTTCCTGCTTCAAATGCGAGAAAAAATTCTCCATCACCGCATTGTCATAACAATTCCCCCACCGTGACATCGACTGCCACACCATAACACCTCAGCACCTCACCCCAGCGAGAATGCTGATGCTGCCGATGTCACCACCAAAGACACCCACCCTCACCCCTTGCTGCTGCGGGCTCGTTCAGCTGCCGTATTCCTCAAAAGCCTGCCGCAAACTCTCCGTAGTCACACGTCGTATTCGGCACCCGCGAGACAGTAACTGATAATGCTGTGATCGTATAAATCCAGCACCGGGGACAAATGCTTTCACCCTCCCGGCACGGAACTCGGTCACATCACTGGCCACACCCGGTTCGGGGCCGAGACCATAAAACTGTTGGATTCAGCACATTCAGTTGCGATCGTCCCCCGCACCGATACGCACGATAGCGCCGCCGTTTAAGACGCACTTTTAGAACGCAAACCTAAGTTCTGCATAAAGTTTTCTGAAAACAAGCCTCTGACTCACCTGCCAGCTACGAGCACGCAGTACATACCAGACTTTCCAGTACCCATACCGACCCTGGCTACGGCCGAAGATCTCACCGATCACCTCTTGCAAAGCGCGCATGCTTGAGGCGGGGTACTCAATCGTGACAGATGGTAGTAAAACGTCACGCGCCATCTGGGCGGCAACTAACCGATACTGGGACCTCAGGTACGCAATCACCCGTGTTTTCTCACGAGCACTCAGCCCGCTGAGATCCGAACAGCTTTTAGGTAAGCGTTCTCCGCCTGCAACTTCTGAACCTGCGCCTGAGGCCCGCTGTTGTGCGACCGGCTCAACTCGGGCACGAGCACCGGGTGGACGACCTCGAGGTTTAGGCCGTAACCCTCTCACCTCAGCCCGGTAGCGGCGCACCACGCTGAATCAGCTTTTCCGAGGACAGCCCATACTCACGTGCAAGCGCACGCTGAGTTTCCCCACCAAGATGACGGGTAATAATTTCCTTTTTCGTCTCGAAACTGTAGAACGTTTTCGTCGGTTTATCCATCATCACCACCTTGCCACGAAGAACCCACCGATTGCGAAAATCACGCACGCAATACTCCAGTACTTTCAGGTAGTTGGCGACCGTGGCTATCCTGTACCCCTGCTGAACAAGTCCACAGCCCGATCACGCTTCTGTTGGCTCATCAACGACTGAGGATGTATAACCGCCTCTTCTTCCTGCTCTATTAGCCTCAGATGCAGGAGGGACCTTCAAATTGGCATGTCAGCAAACAGAAGCACTACACCACAGAGTATTTTTCACCGCTTGATATAAATAAAGAGCCTTTACGTTTTCAGGAAGGAAAACCCTACATATTTATAGTTTCCACGGATACCATTAAAGAAAAACCCTCAGTGCTTACACCGATGACGAGGTAGAGCTCGCGTGGCAAAATCCGTAAATACTGCTCTCACTGGCACTAGCGATTGTGGTGTCTCTTGGCCCTGATGTTCCTGCTCTATAAAGGCACAGCGGAACGAGGCGACACCCGGCAGAACGGCGACGCCCAGCGTATCCACAAGTCCTGCGTCGGCATCAGCGCGGTACAGACCCGCAGGTTTCTGAGCAGAGCGCGCAGGCGGCACCGCGCAGGAACAACCGCAGCAGTCGCAGGGGCGCAGGATTCACCTCGGAATCTGCTTCGCCATCCGCAACGAATACGACTAAAAACCGTCTCGAGCACTTCATCTGACGCTGGGCGGGAACAGCATAAAGCCGATGCTACAAGCGCCGCCCCCCAGTGCCAGTGGGTCTGCCAGCGCATCCCCGGGGAAAGAGCCTACATGCCGGAGGACGTCTCCTACCAGCAAGTGGCAGACGGAGAGGTTGACTGCACGTTCGACTATTCTAAGGTACGCCTGAAGACCATGCAGGAGGCGGAGCAGTACGCGCGTAAATGGCTCTACCCCGAACCCGGCACCTATATTCAGGTGCGGGATTACCGCGAGGCTAAGGTCAGGATTCCGGGTATGGATAAGCCACAGAGCGTATTTGTTGTTCGCGCGGTCGCGCGTTCTTCGGAGGATCAAGGCGGCAGCGGAGCCGTCACCTGGAGCGTTATCTGGCCCAACGGTTACTATCTCACCAGCGATGACCTCCCCGACGGTATTGAGGCTCGGTAGGTTCTGGCATATCGGTTCTTGCGGTGCGCATGCGCTCTCGTGTTAAAGTTTAAGCGGTAGCTAGAGGTGAGCGATTCTTCGCAAAAGTCTTCCGAGCGCCAACTCTTGAAGCCACACTCAGGTGTGGCTTCTCGTATTTAACAGCTTCCCTCTGAATAAGCCGCAGTACGCCTATAAGCCATACATAATTCTGTACATCTAATTTTCGCCGAAATTATAGCTTTCCGGTCCGTGAAAACCGCGCCAGTCGGGCTTGCTGGGGTGCTAGGCTAGAGGAATGGCGAAGAAGAGCTCACTCAAGACCGCATCCGGCAAGAATATCTTCACGAAAGTGACCGCCGGGGCGCTGGCGCATTGGCAGATTATTGCCTCCGCGCTGCTCCTGGGTACGGGTGTGGTGGGGCTCGCCGCCACCTACGACGACTACTGCGGTATGACCGACTTGACCTACGCGCCGGAAGAGTGCACGAGGATCTTCGCAAAGGCCGGGCAGACGGCGAATATCCGCCCGGGTGTGATCGCGGCGCGGCGAAACTGAGCCACTGGCGCATCAATGCTGCTTCGAGCGCGGGTGCCCGAGGCGTAGCCCAGTTCACCGATGAGGGCTTGGAAGATTGGGGTAACGGCGGCGATATCCTCGATCCGCACAATTCGATTGATGCGCAGGGTCGGTACCTGGAATCGCTCAAGAAAACGGCTGGGCAAATACGCTCGCAATGACGACGAGAGTGCTCGACCTGGCGCTTGCCGGGTACAACGCTGGTCCCAGCGCGGTCGAAAAGTACAAGGGCATTCCGCCCTTCCCGAAACACAGAACTATGTGCAGAAGATCCGCGATCTTTTCGAGACAAAATATAAGCTGACCTGCACGCCGGACCACCGGTTTTAAAACAGTCGCAGATTGTGCGCATTGAAGCTCAGGGCTGCCAAAGCAAGACTCTACCGCACCGGATGCTCTCGCTGCAGACTCCATACATGCCGTAGTGCCGTCTTCGCACACCGGGTCTAGGGAACGCTAAAACCGCAAGATTCTTATTCATAGATTTTGCGGAAGAATTCCGCCGCCAGCGAGGCTCAGGGCTAAAGTACTGCGGCGGCGCGAAGGCGAGGGTTGGGGATGCTTTGTCGAGCCTCGTGGCAGGGAGTATCCCGGATTGAGCAATCACCGGAATCGAGGGCGACCATCTCCGACCGTGGCGGTGACCATAAAAATTTTTTCATGCACTAGATATGTCTATCGGCGTGTCACTGAGCCTGCATGTACCCACTAGCCACCAGATTACGGGCATACAGCCGTCCGCGTGGAGAGCTAGAATCCTCCACCTTCTATGCACTGGGCATTGCATCAACTGGTGCGTGTACGTAGTGCCAATCGACCGACCGGGCTGTCGCTTTCTGATTTGTAGAAGCCTTAAAGTGCTTTATTTACATCCTGCGTGGTGTATCTAAAGTGCTTTAAAACTTCGCTTCTCTCCTTCCCTCCCTCTCTCCCAGGCTGAGTCGAGGTCAAGACCTTGTGAAGTACATGGAGAAAGCGGAATATAAAGAGGTCCGAGCGATAGCGAAGTCCATAAACGAGACTTAAAAATGAAAAATGAAGCTGCTAGATAGAATAAAAAGCAGATACACACACACAGAGGTAAGGCAAATGGAAATCGCGCTGGCGCCAGCTTCGGGGGCACCGGCCGGTATCACCTCGCAAAAAGGGCGATCGCCCGGAGAAAGCGAGTTGAAGAGAAGGCTTGAGCTAACGGATTCAAAAAGTGGTGGGTTGCTGGGCATGCTGGTTCACATCCACTACGGGGAGATCCTGCCTACCACAGCAAACGTGGTTGAATGGCAAAACGCAATTCAGTCCCTAGTTGAAGAGGTTATCTCTGAGATAGGAATGGTCAGCTCCTCCGTTCGGATGTAGACGTTCCTACAAACGGACAATATGCAAATGTTTTCCTTACTATATTTAAGAATGAAAGCTTTTTCATAAGGAAGGTGAGGCATCATGAAAACCAAAAATCGAAAGGAAATTCTTCTGGAGCATCATCTCAATTCTCGTAGGCGGAGGGAGCCTGGCTAACCATGCAGAATATTTCATGGGGTGTAGTAGACCCCGCGAAAGTCGGTCTCGTATTCGCAGTAATCGGCCTCATTTCGCTTATCTGGGCTCTCTTCGATAAAAACTCCGATAGCTCACGAGCGCACGAGACTATACGTGACACCAATAGGGTCAAAGGAGGATTAAGAAAAGACAAACCGGTGGAGCACTCTCAGAATCGATGAAGCCTCTGTCATGCACCTCGGAGTCATAGATACCCCTACTCTAGGTCGCCATGCCGATGCCCTAGCTTCTCGTCGTCCAAGCCCTCAGGAACTATTCCAACGCTGGGATACGCAACAGTGGAAAATTGCTGACATCGAATTAGAAAAGGACATCCCCCCGGAGAAAACAGCCCAAACAAGTACCAATGACAGACACACGGCAACAGGACGACAGGACGGGCAAGCAGAGCCATCGATAGCCTGCACCACAAAGCGAGACCCCGACGCCGCGGGGTCTCACGCTCTACCGGCAAGGGCACCTTAAAAATTGTTTGGCTGGGGTCTTCGGCTTGCGCTGGGTTCGGCTTGGACTCCACCGCGCCGGATGCTCTCGCCGCAGACTCCACATACCTGCTGTCGTGCCGTCTTCGCGCGCCGGGTCAAGGAAAGCTAAGTTTATAGGTTTTAGCCGCTCTTCCAGCGATTTGATAACCAGTTTTCTTGCGATAATTTTTGATGGCGGATCCTCTACGCATGCTGCAAAATATTCACTAAGGTTCCCCAGCGGATCGCGAACGAAAAACCTCCGCACTCCCCAGGGTTCTTCAGCAACGCCATGTTCAAGCGCAATACCTGCCGCATGAATGCGAGCGAGGATTTCATCAAGATTATCTACTCTCAATCGATAAATCAGGAACCGGTGTACCTGGGCCCCCTTCACTGGCTATGCTGACTTGCACGAGTCATGGTTTCCGCATTGCCGTAAGTCTGTATCCGTCCGTGGTCCATGAGCAGCTCCAGACCCAGGACATCCCGATAAAAAGTAGCGGCAGACTCCGGGTTTATCAGCGGCAAGGTTAGTAACGATACGCTTAAACAGCCATAGCAGCCCTTCCAGCAGGTGTTTTACCCTGGCAAAAATCTTCACGGCACTTACTCTGAAGCCCTATCAAAGATGTAAAGCTGAGGGTGAAGGCAGGAGTTTCTGGGCTCACAGACCCTGTGGATAAGCCTTCTTATTTTTATAGCTTGAAGCTCTTCTTCGTTTGTGACCACCATGGCATACGTAAAATTGATGCTTTGACAAGATGGATTTCATGTCTGGAGTTCTTTTTCTTTAATCAGCTTATTCTCGTGAAGGCTATATATGCGCATGAGTATCCTTATTGTCCGTTGAGTTTATGTTGTAGAGGTATTTATCGGACCAATAAAAGAGACCCTGATCTTTTGACCTCTTATGAGTCTTTAAAAGGGTGAAATGTCGGGTTATTTTTCCGGTTTCTACATCTGTAGAAATAATAGTCCCATCCTGACTGCCACCATATTTCGCGACCGATTGCATGGTAATGCCCCTCCTTCGACTGCCACATGTCATTGTTCACACGCACTGCATGGTCGCCGCTTATAGGAACTTCATGTGCCTGACTGGTATCTGTATCAAATACCTCAAGAAAGAACCCGTAACATCTTTTGAGCTGCTCCTCTGCGGGTCGCTGCCGGGAGGGTAGGTATCCCGTATGATAACGACTTTATTCCCCAACACACGTGATGCCATCGATTCCTTCATTGGGAAGAGAAAACGTATGCTCGGTTACAGGATCATCGGAAAAGTTAGGGTATAGGCGAATCAGCTTGAGTCGGTTCGTTTTTATCTTTTGTTCACCTTGGTTCTCTCTGCTTCTGCCCAAGAGAATTGTGTGATTCATTATTGACAGTCCATACACTGCCATTAGCGCACCGTGCAGGGTTCTTAATACTACGATTCGAGGTGTGAACTTCGGTATTCTGCCCATCATGGGTGACTATTTTATAAATATAGGAGGTTTTATCTTCGGTATAGCCAATATTTTTGGTTGCGATAAATCCACCATTATCCAGTCCCCATACCTCCTCGTTATAAACAGACTCGTAGTTCCTGTCGTAACCTTGCAGTGAGTCTCCTAAAATATAGTCCTTCTTTTTATCCCCGAAATAAAGCTTGTTGTTATAGTAGTCAATTTCTGAGGTCTGAGATCCTTCGTTTTGACAGCTTAGTCCACGAGTTGGTGTGCGGATCGTAGAAGCCCACACCTCCTCCAGGATCCTTGCTTTCTCGGTAGTCACCAGCAACGGAGACCGCTAAGGCGCTATTCTTCAACGATTCTTCCGGGCTCTTAGATTCTTGCGCCTTCGGCGTGCCACACGTCGTAAGACATAACGCGAGCAGCGCCCCAAGGACGGCAAACCTTGCACCCGGACAAGCTGCCTTCACGAAAAACCACCTACGCTTATTCATAAACGTACAAGAATCTAATAAAAAGGTTTTTACATCTATTTGACCCACGATAACATCACGAATATGCTGCGTAAACCCTACATATATCTTTTATATAAGCAGTCGATAAATGAATATATTTTATACATAACAGTGAACATTAAATGATGCATAAATTGCTTGTTCTCTATAAATTTGAACAGTATAATGTTTTTAGTGAGCGTATTCTCTCAACATGTCATAACCCCTAGTCGGCAACCCTATGAGAGGAGCAGACATGGCACATAATGATCACCAAGATAAACAGCCAAAACGTAAAGAAATTCCGTCTTCGCTCTGGGTCTTTGCCCTAGCAACTTTCGTTTTAGCGCTACCCCGTATTGGTGACGGTCGTATATTACCGCTCGATCTCACGACTTCTTTTATACTCGGCGCGGTTCTTATCGTCTGCGGGTTCTGGATGATGTACCGCGAACACAAGAAATCTTCCGCGCAGAAAAAATAAGCCCCAGGACACTAATTTTTCTACGAAAAGACACAACCCATGACTACTTTCTACGCCAAGTCAAAGATGGCTAACCCCGAATACCGGTACAACATCCTCAACACTGATTTCAAACCAGTCTATGAAACCGATGGCAGGCTCCGTCTCGGTGGGAAAAGCGTCGTCTTCACCAAGGCAGATACCGAAGAAAAAGTCATCACGGTACACCGCGAACCCGATATAAAACACACCTACACCGTCGAGTCCGCAGACGGTAGCACCGCAGCCACCGTGAAATACACTGATTGGAAGCCCTTCCGCCCAAAGTTCAGCGTTAAAACCTCCGATGCGGAGTTCATCATGGATGGAAGCGCATGGGTCAAAGGGTTCGAGATTCACCGAGAAGATCAGGTGGTAGCAAAGATAACCCGCCCCAGGACTCGGAGTTAAATACGGTTATATTATTGACATCATGGACGAAGCATTCCACGATGTCACGCTCGGATCATTCATGGTACTCTCCCACTACATCGGCGGCAGGCGCGGCTTTGTAGTAGTCACAGGCTAGTCCTTCCCCTTTGTTAGTCTCATATATGAACCTCCAGATTTTATGCACGCTCCCAGAAGTCTTATGGATACCACCAAGATCACACATTACATTCGTCAGCATGCTGAAGATAAGCCAACTCTTGCCAACATTGCTAAAGCCTGCGGTTACAGCCCATACCATCTCTCACGCCGTTTTAGACAAGTGAGGGGCTACACCATTAAGCAATATGTTGAGGCGTTGAAAATTCAGTGCAGTATTGAGAGGCTTCTGGACCGTTCCTCGCCCGTTAGTACTGTAACAGCTAGCGCCATTACTGCCGGGTACAGTAGCTTAACGTCCTTCTCCCGCACCTTCAAACAGCATACGGGTAGCTCACCTCGCGAATATCTACGGGAGTCTCTCAATGCTCAAAACCTACTCTCAGGGCTACGTGGTTATAATGCCCAGTTTGTGCACCGTCAAAGCACCGTTACAACACCGCATCGGCTAACGGTGTGCGCAGTGTATCCGCCAGGCTACCGCAGTGATATTACGTTTATGGGGCTGTTTCCTACCGCGATTCCTAAGGGAGAGCCGGTTATTGGGGTGGCGGCGGTTGGTTCTGTGGAACACACCTTCACGAATATTCCACCCGGAACCTACTACCTGCTGGCGTGCGAGGTGCGTTTCGGGGCGCACCCGCTGAAGGCACTGAGTCAGAATTACCGAGCTAAAGCAGACTTTCCTATAACATTTGATGCGGCAACAACACCTGACCCAGTTCATCTGACAATGCGCATGCCCCTGCCCGAAGACCCGCCTATCACCATGAATTTTCCGGCGTTGCTGGCACGTTACCTGCCGTCACCCCGCAAGAGTCAATAAGTGCGCAATTGAAGATAAGCAAAGATAGTGTGGCTTTGCTACCGTGAAATTATTGCCTCCACCAACCTACTAGGAGAATTTCACATGGCACAGATCAATGTTTATCTTTCAAACCACCACGGAACCACCCGTGAAGCTTTCGACTTCTATGAGAAGCTTTTCGGGGCGCAACGAGATGGCCTTATCCGCTACCAGGACATGGCAGACACGCTCAAAAGCGCTGGGATGTACAAGGAAGAATGGGGTGAGAAGATCGCCCACACCGCCTTAAAGTTTAATAACATGACTCTCATGGGCTCGGATGTTATGCGATGAGGAAGCACCCGAAGGCGCACCAGCAAAGTTTTTCTGGGTCTATTCGGCTGATTCTGTGCCCGATGCGGATCGCATTTTTGCAGCGCTTTCAGAGGGCGGAACTGCGTGCTTTACCCGCTTGAGAAGCAGGTGTGGGAAGCCTACGACGGACGTTGCATCGACCGGTTCGGCACCGCTTGGGAAGTCATGTACTGAGGAAATGGCGTAGAAGCGAGAAGTGAAAGCGATGGTTTTCAGCCGCTGAGGGACGTTATGCCGAGTGCGCGAGGATACAATAACGTTCCGAAGCTGGCGAGGTTAACGACCCAGAGGAACCCTGTTCCCGCTGCAAACCATCGCTCCCGAAGTTGTTATGCCGGTTGCCAAACACTTACAGAACGCCCGCGTGCACCGCGCATCCAACAGAGTCGTGAGCTACGAGGTGAACATTCCCAAACCGAAGCCGTGGCGAGAAACCTTCGTGGGGGGCCACTGCGCCCAAATGTACCCCGCCTGGCTGCTCTGCTCCTCCTGAGAATAAAGCTCCCGGTAACGGCCCTCAACCATCATCAGGTCATCGTGGCGTCCGCTCTGAATAATGCGCCCATCCTCCATGACCACGATATTCTCGGCGTTGCGCACCGTCGAAAGCCTGTGCGCCACCACGACCTTCGTGCACTGATACTGCGCAATCAGCTCCGTCACCTGCCGCTCGGTCGCGGTATCAAGCGCGCTGGTCGCCTCATCCAACACCAAAATCCGCGGGTACCGCAGCAGAGCCGTGACAATCGCGATGCGCTGGCGCTGACCGCCCGAGAAGTTCTCGCCGCCGCTCGCCATGATCGTATCGAAGCCCATCGGCAAATCCTTCACAAAATCCAGGATGCCCATCGCAAGAATACTCTCTTCGATTTCTTCACGGCTGCGCCCGTCATCCAGGCCCGCTGTGAGGTTATCGTAGAGACTTCCCGACCTGGTTTGCAGCTGCTGCGGCACATACCCGATATGGGAACGTAACTCGTCCAAAGAATAATCTTTAACATCGATTCCGCCCACACGAATCGTGCCAGAAACCGGGCTGTACAACGAACACAACAGCTAGCCAAGGTACTCTTGCCCGAACCCGACGAACCCACGAGAGCAACATCGTGGCCCTCCGGCACGCGCAGCGAGATATCCGTCAGCACAGGCTTATTACCGCCCGGATACGTAAAATTCACGTTCTCAAGGTCAAGGTCACCATCAGCAATATCGGTGACAGATCCCGTGCTCTTCTCCGGTTCATAACGCTGAATATCCACGATACGCGCAACCGCACGGTCCACCGCGATAATGCTCATAATGCCGAACATCGTCGAAGCGACCGACGAAAACAGCAGCGCAGAAATACCCTCGGTCGCAATAGCCTCGACCGAGCGTGAGCGTTCCATCATTCACCAGCGGTATCGACGCCAACAACAGAATCAGAGGACCGCCCAACTGCACCACGGATGCGGCAGACCCGAGCACACCCTGCTGCAGCACCATACGGCGGCGCATCGACGCCAGCGACTGCATATAGGCTTCGCGCCAGGTGTTATAGGTGGGCGTTGAAGAGCCCGTCATCTTCATGGCTGCAATGGTGTTAATAGCGTCAAGCTCAACCACCTGCGCTTCGGAGGCGTGCGCATACTCGGCGTCGAGCGCCTGGGAGGTGGGGCGCGCCGTGACGAACCAGATCAGCATCAGCACGGCAAGAACCACGAAGGTGATTATCAAAACCTGGCTCGATTGCTGGGCGATAAAGATGAGAATCACAATCATCGTGCCGATGTTAATCACGAACTCGGTCAGGCTTGTAGACAGGAAGTTGCGCAGCGTGTTCACGCTTGAGAGGCGGTAGAGAATATCGCCCGGAGAACGCAGCGCGAAATAGGTCAACGGCAGCCTCAGCAGCCTATCGAACATATTGCCCAAGAGCTTATATCCGATGGACGAGACGATACTCGCCAGCGTTGCGGCGCGTGCAATGGAAACCAGGTAGTAGCCAATAACACCGACTACCACACCGACCGTTGTTTCCACGACGGTGTTTCTTGCACCCCTGAGCTGCGCATCCACCACGGTTTGGATCACCATGGGCACGGCAAAGGTAACGCTGTAGGTGATGATGAGAAGCAGCAGGAACAGCGCGTACTGGCCGAACATTTTCTTCGTGAAGAAGGTGCCCAGCTGCCAATCTTGAAAGACACTGCGGGATTTCTTCTTGAAATCGCTCCGCGGGGACGGCACCAGAATGCTGCCGGAAAAAGACTCTTCAGCCTCCTGAAGGTCCATCACCCGCATTCCCGTGGAGGGGTCCATAATATGCACGCGATCCTTACGGATGCGCACCAAAACCACGTAGTGGGAGTTATTCCAGTGCAGAATAACCGGTTTTCCAATATCTCGAAGGTGTTCGAGAGAGGGCGCCCTGAAGGCTTTGACCTCCATACCTTCCTCGACGAGAAGGTCGCGCACTTGGCGCATCGAGAGGCCCTCACGACCGGGTTCGGCAATCAGGCGAAGGTCTGAAATAGTCTGATAGCGCCCGTAGTGCTGCAGGACGGACGCCCCCACGCCCAGCCCGCATTCGGTCTTCGCCGCCTGAAGAACAGCAGGAAAACCCATACTATCGAACCTCGAACGGCTCGGGGATAAGAGGGCTGTACGGGCGAGCATTGTCTGCCCGGCGAACCAGCCAGGACAGCACGCCGGAGGTACCGACCATGAACGAGGGAGTCAGCGAGTAGCGCACGGATTTATCGTCGAGGACTGCCCGAATATCCGATGCGCTGTAACCGTTCTCGATGGCATCCCGGATAGCCTCTGCACACGGCACGTCGGGGATCCGGTCGGCTATCCAGGCGAGCACATCCAGGGTGCCGAAGTCGCCGTGACAGAGGGTGAGGTTGCTTCGGGTGCCGGTGCGGAACGCATGCTGTACCGCGCGGTCGAGGTCGGCGCGGCTGGCGAGTTCGGGCATCCACAGATGCAGTGCCGCGAACGCGAGGGCGATGCCCGCACTGCCGGAGCACCAAGTGCCGCTGGCATGCTCTTCGCCGCTGTCATGCTCGGTGAGCTGGGCTCGCCATTCGTCCCCGGTGTTGAAGTCGTTGAGGCGGCGCAGAAGAATTTCGACGGCTTCGCGAGCACGTTCGGGTGAGGGGCATATGGCGGTTCCAGCGGGCGAGCGCGAAGATTGATCCGCTGATTCCGTAGGCGAATCCGCTGCGGTGCCACCAGTTTTCTTCTGCCATACCGGCGATAATGTCTTGGGCGTGCCTGTCTAATACCGCCAACAGAGCCGCGCGGTCGGTGGCGAGGTTATAACCCAGGAGCAGGGCGGCAGCCCCTACCTGATGATCCAGGTACCCGGGCATAGGATGCTCAACCTGCGCCAGGCGTGCGGCGGTGCGGTCGCCAACCTTGACGGCTGCCTCAGCAAAACGGGTATCCTGAAGGTTTTCTGCGGCAGCGGCGAGCGCGAAGGCGATGCCTGTTTCGCCGCAGGATATGCCGTCGCAGGTTTCGGGGGGAATGCTGAATAGCCTGTCAGCGAAGACGTCTTGCGCGATGGGGTCTAGTACCCGACGGGCCGTCTGCGTGTATTCCGGTTTTTCGAGCATCCGCGCGGCCTGGGTGAGGGCGAGTGCAGCCCCGGTTGAGCCGGTGTATAGGTCTATGCCGAGGACTTCGGTGTTCCACAGGCTAAGGTGCTGCTGCCACAGGCCGGGGGTGGGTGCCAGCCAGGTCCAGGCGTCTTCCTCTCTGCCGCCCGGGTGGTTCGTCGCCGTTAGCCGGTCGGCAATAGCCTCGCAGAGTTCTCGTTCATGCTGCACACTCTGCCTGTTTGACAGTAGCTCTGCCGATGCGTCCGCGAGTATGCGATCCGGCGGGTAGGGTGATACGAAGGCTGACCAGATCTGCTGCATCTGCTCTTCAAGGTCGTCTTCACCGAGAGCGGCAATATGCTCCAGGGTTTCATCGAGCGCGCTGCTGTCGATGGTCAGTCCTACGGCGTGCCCGTCGAAAGATATGATCTCGGAGCCATCTGTGCGATGCATGAAAAAGGGAATGTCGAACCGCCAGAGGGCTTCTACTTCGGCCCCGATCATCTCAAGGGGACGGTTATTGCTCAGTGTTGCGGCACGCAGCGCGATCGTGGCGAAGACTTTTTCGGAGGCCAGCGCTTCAGGGGCTGCTGAGCATTTTGAGGATTCGGGTGTAGTACCTGGTGGATTGCAGCAGGGCACGCAGCGTCAGCCCGGAGCAATTCGTGCGGACCACCTCGGTCATGATTTCGCGGTGCTCGCAAACCCACCGGTACATCTGCGTGAATCCGCGTGCGAAGGCGCGGGCGCGGGCTGCCTCAGAAATACGCCGCTCCTCCGGGGTGCTGGCGTTAGCTTCTTCGGCGCGATCTGTGTCTTCCGTGGTTGGGTTCTCTGGGCTGGGTTCACGGTTGATACGAGCCACGGCATCGTCACGGAAGGGATTTGCGACGGTTACCTCGTGGAAAGGGTTCGTCCCCTGTTCGCCGTGCAGGAATCCTACGTCGCGGAACCCTAGTGAAATATCGCGGCGTGTGCGGCGGGTGGGCCAGAAATGCGCTGCATGCGATTCCGCGCAGCCAGCGCAGGTAAACGCTGCCTTCAGGAGGACTCTGAATATCCTCCGTCAAAATATGTACGGGGTGGAGAATCGTTTCAAGGTCAATCGGAACGGGCTCCGTGCGCAAGGGTATCAGATTCTTGGCGTGCAGGTCTTTAGCCTGCAGGGTGTAGAGTAAAGCCGCCAGCCGCCCGCAAGCCCCAAGGAAGTCTTCGGCATAAAAAGTCTGCGTCTTCACGTTTAATAAACTCCATGAAACCATAGCCGTCACCCCGAATCACGCGGGCAGCACGCATCGAAGGCGCCCCTGCGCGGCAAGGTCTTGAACGATTTTTCCAGAAGACCCATTCGCCTTCAACATTGCGGGATTTGTAGACCACCACGCCCTGGGTGAAATTCGAGAAGGCAACCGGCGCGTCCGCCGCCATAACGGGTTCTGGGCAGACCGAAGGATTCTGAGTTTGAGGGTTCGTCATCTTTGACGTTAAGAAGCTCACGAATATCATCTTCACGAGCGCTCACACGCTCAAAAATCTCGGCAATCATCGCATGAAACTGCTCAATAGTCCTGCCGTGAACACCGGGCAGAAGCGGGTAGCTTGCGATAAAATCATCACTAAATTCTTCACCCCAACGTCGGCAGTAGTCTTCATACCGTTCTTCGGGGTGTCGCCGTGCAGAAGACCCTGCGAAGAGATCTTTTGATGTGCGCAACCAGCGGTCTGAGGTAGAAATTAGTCAAACGCGCGGTCAGGTTCTCAAAAACTGACTAACCAGGAGAGGAAGCCGCGACGGTGCGGCGTAGCCCGATGCGGCAACAGCACGTTCAACGTTGTCACGCTCACCCTCGGCAAGCTGGGCGATGAGCGCGTAAACATGGAGAGTTCGGCCGTCGGCCCCAGTGCTTTGAGCGCCGAGCCGACAACCGCACGATAGACTCGGAGTCGGGAGTATTGGATGCGGTACCCAAACGTTCTAACAGCGAAGTGCTAGATACATACGTTTCTAGGCGTCGGAATTGCTCATCATCCAGTTCAGGAAGAAGTTCCCTGATTAACACCTGGTATCTCCTTATCTATCGTATTTACTTATTCCCCGGACTTAGGAAGAGCTGCCGCCCCGAAGCCAAAGCCGAAGTTGTAGTTGCCGCAGCCATTACCGCAGTAGTTGCCGCCGCCGCCGTTGCCACCGCCGGTGGAGCCGCCACCGGAGAAGCCGCCGCCGCCGTGACCGCTGCCGTTAACCTGGTCCAGGTCGAGGTCCGAGATCTCTTCCAGGAGCGTGATATCCTTAGCCATGGTTATCCTCCTTAAAATATTCCTGATACGTTCGAGGAATAGTATTATCGGTGTTTAGTTTGATGCTGAAGACATCAAACTATTCTCTGACTGGGTTCCAGGTGTTTGCTTTTCCACAGTATTCACCTGGAACCCACTACCCTTCCTTACGACGCACTAACGCCTCAAGGAAAGGAAGTTTGTAAAATCTGTTACTTATTTCTGTAGCACTACAAACATAGCCATTGAGACACAGGCTGCCAGGGCTATGTCATCTAAATTATGTGGGGATGCTGCGCGTGCTACAGGTGCCAAGCAACAAAAGCCCTCACATCTCCATTGACTATGAACTTTCGTCGCGGGTGCCACGACATATTAGGGTGGTGAGATATATCTTCTATTCTCATCATGCGGCAAGGTCATGGAACAAAAGTCCTTATCAGAGTCGGTTTTCTCTCTATTGAAATCGGTGACTCTACAGTAACAACTTGATAAACGTGTTTCAAGATGTACTCTAGGGTCAAAAATTTATTGTGCACTCTTTAAAATGGTAAATAATATTGATGTCAAGTATTTTAAACATATTTCAAAATGATAGTCATTACGATTTTTGGGCTGCAATTTCAAAAGGATTTGGTTTAATTTACTCAGAAAATAAAATGCTTGGAAAGTATTTTATTATTTACAGTAACTTTTGTTTTTGTATTAGAAAAATAATTTTGAAAAAGTCGTAACGGTTTGGTATCATTTTAAGATAACAAAATCATTAAAAATTCCCGAGAAATCTGAGTATTGTTGCTTAGAAATTTCTAGACTTTATGGGGTGAAATATTATGCGGTTTACAGAGAATTTGCCGCGTTGGTTTTTGAAGAATCACCATGAGAAATTTGGATGCTGTCGCTCCAGGGCAGCATGCCTGTACTGACAGTGTCCAATAGTGAGGCTCAGGTGAGTTGAGGATGTATCTAGCAGTATTGGCGTAACGAATCGTGTGTTGGTTTCTGGCAGCTTTACAGCTTCAGGTTAACAGTACATGACCCGTTCCTTAAACAGCATGAAGTTGCGGGGTCAAAATACTCACTGAAGAATATTCTGTCTGGTAGTATTCAGAAAAACAGGGTTCAACGAGCTGAGATTTATCCCTAAGGATTGATGCGTCATGAAGAATAAGAAGAGTCACAGGGCTGCACAGGGTGTGGTTGATACTCTCAGTTCTCCTCGCCGCAGTCACCCTATTCGGTGCAATGTACTGGGACCTCAACATAATCAGTCGACAGGTTTCTACTGGGCAATTTTTGCCCTAATGACTATACAGTCATACTCCCTATTTAAGGAGCCTAAGGAAGCGTAAGCGCACGTAGCCAGCCCCTTTTCGCGATTACTCTAAGGCTATTCCTTATAAATAAAGGACTGTCAGAGGCTGCATTCAGGTTTGAGGTATGTTTCCTTGGTGGAATTTAAGCAGGGATTAGAGGGCGTGTCTAAAACTTACGGAAGCTCTATTACAATCTAGCCGTAGAGTGTAACCTAACTTATATTGAGGCATCGTCTAATTTCTTTTACCACCAGGACCTAAGCCCTACCCAAACACCACCCTAACCATCGAGTAGCCCGAGATCGGGTAGGTCGCGTTCTCGGTGGCGGGTGCATTCGACTCGTCACCAGGAACAATACTCTTGGTTGCCTTCAGCAGCTCCTCCATGAGCAGGCGTAACTCCAAGCGGGCCAGCGGCGCACCCGGGCAGACGTGAATACCGTCGCCATATACCAGGTTGCGGGACTGGTCACGGTGCGGGTTATAGGCGAGCGCATCCTCGAACGCGTCTTCGTCACGGTTGGCACTCGACCAGTTAATCGTCACCCGCGAATTCGCCGGAATAGTACGCCCGCCCAGCACGGTATCCTCGGTAGTCACGCGGCGGTTCGTCACTAGAGGGTCTTCAAGGCGCATAATCTCCTCAACTGCGGCGGCGACCTCGCATGCCCCTCCCCAGTGACTCACGCAGCCGCGCTTGCTCCTGCGGGTTGCGAGCCAAAAGTTCACAATAATCCCGGCGCACGCCGAAACGGTCGAAAGCTCCCCACCGTCCAGTTACGGATCAGGCTCACAATCTCTTCATCAGTCATGGTGCGACGGCTCTTGACCGGGCAGCTGCACGGTGTCGGTCAGCAGCTCGGCGGTCACATCCTGCGGGTTCCCTGCGGCAGCCTGCTCGCGGCGCACATCCAGAAGCTCACGAATATGGGTGTCGAACTCAAGGGCGACCTTGCCGATCTGCTCGCGGTCGCGGCGCAGCGTAGCCTCGCGGTTCTTCTCAATCCACTCCGATCAGCGGCTTCTCAAGGCTCGCAGGCCAACCCATGAACGCATTCTGAATACGCATCGCATAAGCCTGCGCGAATCCGTCCATCACATTAACCTCGGTACCGCGCGGCAGATCAGCCACCAGGTTCTTGACGACCTCACGAATTTTCGGCTCAAACTCCTTCAGGCGCTCGGGCGTGAAGTATTTGTCATTCACGGCACGGAACGTTGTGTGTTCGGGCGCATCCATACCGTTTGGCACGGCGATGTGCCTAGTCGAGACGACATTCGAGTAAATTTCGGGATGGTCGAGCATGCTGCACATCAGCGTTCTTGAACACGGAGTAGCCCATGAACTCGTCGTGCGCTACGGGGCAGCGACGGCGCATCTCGTCATAAGCGGCCACCTGGTTCTTCTGAACCTTCTCGCTGCGCAAATCCCAATCATTTTTTACGTTGTCTGCCACGACTTTCTGCCTTCTAAAAGTCACAGGTATGCGGGTGCCGTCAAGTATGCGCGACCGTGCGCTATCCGTGGGATCGGCAGCGGGAATATCGCGCGACGGCACCACAACCGAAGGATAGTTATAACATATTTGACACTATCACTTAACCCGCGCCCTCGCAGGATAGGAATGCCTTTGCTGAGTGGGTCTGTAAAGCCTAGAACTATCGCTGGTTTACTCCCGTAAGACGGTCATATACCGCACGTTTGCAGATTTAACATATGCGTACAGTAAAGTTAGTAATGCTCTTTCTGCAGGGTAATCCCACAGCCACTTTGCGAAGAATATCCTGTGGAGATTCCCGGGGCGGAAAGGCGGTGGGATACGATGTCTTTCTACGACTACGTAGAAACGACCCAAGCGCTCTTGGTAAGTTTTGCCCTTACCGATGGAGCTGCTCAGGCCGTCTCGTACATCATGAGCTTTGCTTCAAGCCTCATTAAGCTTCTGAAGTAGTGCTCTACCTACCGGGAAGGCTCAGTAGTTGCCGCTGCTGAGTCTTCTGCTGTACGCAGGTAACTTTGCGAAGATATGTTAAGACTAACACAAGCATTCTCTATCAATAACATCACCTTGAGTAGGACATATGACTGGTCTAGACCCCGTAGAAGAATACGAAGAGCTACTTGATATTGAGGCTCTGCGTAAAGCCCGTGCCGAAGATGATGGTTATCGCATCTCTCTTGAAGACTTTCTAAAACAGAATCCGTAAACCGCATCCAGCGGTCTTATTCTTCCGTGAGCAGGTGGTTATCGGTACGAGCAGGTCGGAAAATCCTACCTGCTCGCGAGCTAGAGGTGCCGTCTACCGAGTAGCCGCAAACGGGTAGGCGGCGCCCGAGATAACGCCCGCCTCCACGTCTTCCAGGGTTTTGCCGCGGGTCTCGGGCAGGTTACGCCACATGAGCACGGCGATCAGCACGTTCACCACCATGAACCCAAAGAATGAGCCGGTCAGCCCCAGCGCACCCAGAATGACCGGGAATACGAGGGAAAGCAGACCGTTCATCATCCACCCGCAAAATGCGGAAAGGCCCATGCCGACCGCCCGCACCCGAAGCGGGAACAGCTCGCTCATCAGCACCCACGTCGAAACGTTCAGGCAGGTCTGCATCGACCCTGAACCCGACCACAAGCGCCAGAATAATATAGGGACGCGCGGGGCTGCCCTCCGGCAGGAGCATAGACGCTACCCCGATCAGCAGGGTGGAAAAACGCGGTCAGCGAATACCCAGCGATCACCATCGTGCGGCGGTTCACGCGTTCCATCATGCGCAGCGAAAAGATTGAGCCGACCACGGCGATAGCGCCCGGCGCGATATTCGCAATGAGCGCCGAACCCTCGTCAAACCCGGCCTCTTTAAGCACCTTAATGCCGTAGTACATGATCGAGTTTAATACCCGGTGAGCTGCTGCCCGGCACCCGCAAAAATACCGACCAGCAGAATCCGCACAAACCATTTTTCACGCAGGATTTTACCCGTGCTGCCCCTAGTCCCCGCGCCGATTTGGGTGCGGGTTTCCTCAAGTGAACGCGCGATGTCCGCAATTTCGGCATCAGCACGTTCGGCGGGGCGGATGCGCCGCATAATAGTGCGCGCATCCTCGGTGCGCCCCTGCGCGATAAGCCAGCGTGGGGATTCGGGCATGCGCAGCATACCGATGAAAAGCGCGAGTGCAGGCAGGGCGCAGACGGCGAACATCCACCGCCATACGCTGTCGTGTTCGCCCCAGAGGTTGCCGATGATGGCATTCACGATGAACGCTGCGAGCTGCCCGCCGACGACCATGAGTTCGTTACGCCCGGAGAGTGATCCGCGAATTTCGTAGGGTGCAAGTTCGGCGAGGAATACAGGCACAACTGCGGATGCGCCTCCCACGGCGAGCCCGAGCATCGTGCGGCCCATCAGCAGTACAGCAATGCTGGGGGTGAAGACGCATGCGAGCGCGCCCGCGATGAAGAGGATTGAGAGTCCGATGATGGTTTTGCGTCGCCCGATGGCATCTGAGATGCGCCCGGTGACCATGGCTCCGAGGGCGGCAGCGAAGGCGAGGAGCCTGTGACCCAGCCTTGAATGGTGTTGTCCATGCCGAGTTCGCGGCTCATGGGGTCGAGGGCACCGTTGATAACGCCGGTGTCGTACCCGAAGAGGAGCCCGCCGAAGGTTGCCACCAGCGCGATAACGCCTAGGCGGCGGGTGTGCGCGCCCTGCCCGAGCGGGGGTAGTGCACTGGCGCGGTTTGGCGGCTCGGTGGTGATGCTCATGCGGGTATTTTTATCTTTCATGCGGGTCTTGTACGGCACAGGTTGAGAGACCGCACAGTCTTTAAACAACTTGCTGGCTTGGGTATATTCCCGATTAGTTATATTTCCAGCTGGCTATATTCACGGCTGCTCAGAAAAGCGCGATGCTTTCGGGCGCTGGGAAAATCTCGTTGAGCCGCGCCAGTTCTTCATCATTGAAACGCACGCTTGCGGCCTGCGCGTTTGCGTGTACTTGTTCGGGGGTGGTTGCCCCGGCGATCACGCTGGCGACGGGGTTCTGCTGCTTTGAGCCAAGAGATGGATGCTTGAACCTCAGAGATCCCCAGATCGGCGCAGAATTCGCGGTAGGCATCGAGTTGTTCCCAATCGGCTTGCGCGAGTACCTGCGCTTTGGAGTGCGACAGACGTGACCCTGCAGGGATGCTGTCGCGGCGGTATTTTCCGGTCAAAAGCCCGTTTGCGAGCGGGAAATACGGGAGCACCCCGAGCCCGAAATGGCGGGCGGCGGGAAGAATTTCGAGTTCGGCACGGCGATCCAGCAGGTTGTAGTGGTTTTCGGCGGCGATAAACCGCTCAGTGCCGAGTTCGCGGGCGAGATGCTCGGCGTGGGCAAGCTGCCACCCCGCAAAGTTGGAGTGCCCCAGGTAACGCACCTTTCCGCTGGTCACGAGCGTATCAAGAGCAGATAGGGGTCTCTTCCAGCGGGGTGTTCGGGTCAGGGCTGTGGTAGAAATACAGGTCAATGTACTCGGTTCCCAGGCGGCGCAGTGAACCTTCGACGGCACGCATGATGTATCGGCGTGAGCCGCGCGCATCCCAGTCGTTGCCGTTGAGGGTACCGGTAGGGAGCCCAAATTTGGTGACGATGATCAGGTCATCGCGGTTGAGGTTGAGTTCGCGCATCGCGGTACCGAACATGGTTTCTGAAAGCCCGGGCTCGGCACCGTACAGGTCAGCAATATCGAAGAAGCCGATGCCCGCCTCAACTGCGGCGGCGATAACGGCGTTGGTGCCTTCCTGAGTTTGAGTGGGGGTGCCGGGGCGTCCCAGGTTGTTGCAGCCGATACCGACGGAGGGCACGACCAGCCCGGAGTTACCCAGGCGTGCATATGCGGGAGATTCGATGCGTTCCATACGTTTACTCTACCGTGTTTGACAGTACGTGGTCGCAACATGACGTTCACGGCACCCTGCAACTCCCCCGCGAGCAGTCGATAGATTTCTAGTGCGAGTTTGTGTGAAGAGTCGTAGCCCCTATGTAATACAGCTCATCCTGCGCAATAAAATTTTCAAACTCGCGGGCGCATTCCTCGCGTTCCCCCGGTCCTAAAAACAACGCAAGATTCAGTACAGCTACGTGCGGTGAGCGTGGGTGGCTGCTGCGCAAACGTTTCGCAAAAAGCCGAGCTTTTCGTGCCGCTTCAGGGCTTGTCGAAGCCCATAACCTGTCATGATGTGCCACCCGATTACGAAAAACCGTCAACGATTTTAGATTGCTTTCAAAAGCAGGGACAGGTATTTCCAGCTCGTGGGCAATGGTTTTCCAGAAAAGAATCGGATTTTGCGCATCCGGTCTGTACTGTGTGATAAATCTGCTCATTAGACCCAGTGAAAAGCTATCGACTACTTGCTCAAAGGACGGCACAGGTGCCTCGTGGTGATGAGGGTTCGTTCTGCGGTATTGTCCATCAAGATCTTCTAGAAGTCTTGTGACACTTCCTGGACTAGTTTCCAGATAATAGTGAGGATTGAGATAGTCATAAGGGGTTTGTGACAGTCTTTCATAAGACTCAACGGTGAGTCTGCGCAAAAGCAATTCCGCCTGCATCAATCTGCCAAAAACCAGTTGAGCGCATTGAATATCAAGCTCGATAATGCGAGCAAGACCGGCGGATTGATAGGGTTCTTGCGAAAGAACGACATAGTTGCCGATGTATCCGTCCAAACGCTCAGCACTCATAAAGAATAAGTTCTTACGTTGCTGAGGGGGTAAATTGTACGGAGAAGAGAAATTACTTGGAGCTAATAGCTCAAGATGACGTGCAGAAAAAACCTCAATAACCAACGCTGGTTTTCCTCAGAGTAAGACCGGAAGCAAATAAAGGAGGGCCCCGACATATGCGCATATCCTGTGAACCTGCAGATTCACGGGCAGAGGCGGTCGGGGGACTCTTGCATACAGTTTACACAACATGTTTTCTCAGAACAATACCCGGTTTTTCCTTGTAGAATGTCTTCTCCCTCTCGCCGCCGATCAGCGTACTGTATTCTCCCGCGAGCAGATAGTTTTGTGACGAGCAGATAACATTCCGCTATCTGTTCGTCGAAATATTATCTGCTCGCGGCTAAACTTGCGACCAAATCAGGTGGAGGTTTCAATTCGCCGATCCGCACCTCCGCGAACCCGTATGACGTATTGTTTCGCCGCATCCCACAATATTAAGCGGTTATGACCGCTGCGACGACATGTGCCGACATATTCTTGCTGGCACCGCGCATCCTGCCTAGAATAGGAACGTTATCTATCCAGAGCGACCGAGAGATCTGGCTCTTAGACGTCGCAGCAACCTCGCCAGCCTCCACCCGTTGGGTGGACGGACAAGGTGCTCCCGCCAGAACCGATAGAAGTGAATTCCCTTCGCGTCTTGCTAAGATTCGGCGTACCTTCGGGCACGCTTCTATCGGGTGAACACGGAGGAATGAAAATGACGACAGTTCACCCGGCTCTTTCTTACGAGCTGTATCCGCCACGGTCGCACGCAAGCTGCGATTCCCTGCTCAAAACCATTGCCGAGCTTGAGCAAACCAACCCGGATTACGTTTCCGTCACCTATTCGGGCGATGCGCAGCGCCGCCAAAAGACGTTGGCTCTGCTCGATCACTTGGTGCATGAAACCTCGCTGAATCCGCTGGCGCATCTAATCTGCGTGGGGCATTCCGTGGCTGATTTGGAACGCTCGGTTCGTCTGATTCTGGGGCTTGGGGTACGCGGGTTCTTGGCGCTGCGCGGCGATATTCCACCCGAAAACACGCGCCCGCTTGAGCTGCCTTTTTGCCCGTTACCTGGTGGAGCTGATTCGCAGGGTGGAACGTGAGGATTTCGCGCATCTTGCCGCGGGGAAGGTGTCGATTGGGGTTGCGGCGTACCCGCATAAGCACCCCGAGTCTTCCTCGCTTCTTCAAGACATTGAGATTCTGCTTTCAAAGCAGCGTGCCGGGGCGGATTTCGCCATCACCCAGGTTTTCTTTGAGACCGAGCGCTATTCAGGGGCTGGTGGATGCGGCGCGCCCTTGCCGGGGTGGAGATGCCCGTATTCCCCGGTATTATGCCCGTTACCTCGCTGACTCGGCTGACGAAGCTGTGCGAGCTTGCCGGGCTTGAAGTACCGCGCGAGCTGGCGCATCGCCTGGAAACCGCGAGCGATCCGCGCGAGCTGCACCGCATCGGCGTGGAACATGCACTCGACCAATGTCGCAAGGTGCTTGATGCTGGCGCCCCCGGCCTGCATTTCTTCACATTTAACGAGCATGAGGCTGTGCTGGACGTCCTCGAAGAACTCGACGTTCCGCGCTACTCGAACCGTTTCAAACTCCCCCCTAAGCGATCTTCAATACCTCTAAACTCCCCTTTTATTTGACACCCTCCCACAGTAAGGAACTAGGATGACCCACACCCCATTCCCCGCAGCAACCATCGTCGGTTACCCCCGCGTGGGCCGTTTCCGCGAGCTGAAGAAGGCACAGGAAGCGTTCTGGAAAGGCAAAATCACGCAGGATGAGCTGCGCCAGGCGGCCGCAGATGTGCAGCGCACCTACTATGATCGTGTGATCGAGCGCGGTCTTAGCGCAACCGATTCGTCTATCCCGGCGACTTTCTCGTACTACGATCAGGTGCTCGATGCCGTGCGCCTTTTCACCCTCGTACCCAAGCGTCTTGCCGACGCCAAGGATGCGCGCGGTCTGCTCGATCTGCCCGGATACTTTGCTCTAGCGCGCGGCACCGAGACGCTGCCTCCGCTGGAGATGACGAAATGGTTCGATACGAACTACCACTACCTGGTGCCCGAGATCGGTCCGGATACCGAGATCAAGCTGAATCTTGAGGCTATTGACGAGCAGCTTGAAGTCGCCAAGGAGCACGGGGTGACGGTGCGCCCGCAGCTGGTCGGCCCGCTCACTCTGCTTCTCGGGGCGAAAGCCGAACAGGGTTCGCCCGAAGGGTTCACACCGCTGGATCGCCTGGACGATTTCGTGAAAGCCTACCGGCAGGTGCTCGCCGAGCTGGCGGCACGCGGCGTGCAGTGGGTGCAGCTCGACGAACCCGGCCTGACCGTGGACCGCGACATTCCCAACGCCAAAATCGCCGAATTGGCGCGTGAAACTTACACCGCGTTGGCAGCCGAAACGAACCGCCCCGCAATCCTGGTGACAAGCCCCTACGGCAACCTGCGCGAGAACCTGCCCGCACTGTTAGACACCGGTATTGAGGCGCTGCATCTTGACCTGGTTTCCACGCTCTACGATGCCGAGGCGCTGACCGCCTTCAAAGACTCCGGCGTAACCCTGGTGGCAGGTGCCATTAACGGGCGCAATATTTGGCGCGCCGACCTGCGAGCGCTCCTGCACGCACTCCAGAACATTAACGGCGGTGCGGTGGCGGTTGCGTCCTCAACCTCGCTGCAGCATGTGCCGCACGATCTTGACCTTGAAGACCCCGCCGATGTGCCTGTAGACGGTCTGGCTTTTGCCGACCAGAAAGTCGCCGAGATCGTGACTCTTGCCCGCGGTCTTGCCGACGGTGAGTCTGCGGTTGAGGCAGAGTTGAAGACCGCCGACGAAGCGCTGGCACGTTTCACGGCGGATCCGCGTAAGCATAATGCGGCAATCCGTGAGCGTGCCGCATCCGTGAAACCGCAGGATTTTGAGCGTCCCGAACTGAAAATCCGCCGGGATGCCCAGGCTGACCTGAATCTGCCGAAGCTGCCGACCACAACCATTGGTTCGTTCCCGCAGACCGGCGATATTCGCCGCCACCGTGCAGAGGCGCGTGCCGGTAAAATCACGCAGCAGCAACTTGACGAGTTCCTGCGTGAAGAGATCGCCCTCCGTTATTGAAACTCCAGGAAGATTTGGGCCTGGATGTGCTCGTGCACGGTGAGGCCGAACGTAACGACATGGTGCAGTACTTCGCCGAAAATTTCGATGGTTTCGCCACGACGAAGCACGGCTGGGTGCAGTCCTATGGTTCACGCTGCACCCGCCCATCGGTGCTGTTCGGCGATGTGAAACGCTCGGGTGAAGGGCTGCGCGGCGAGGCCGTGACCGTGCCCTGGATTTCCTACGCCCAGTCCCTCACCGATCGTCCCGTTAAGGGCATGCTGACCGGCCCGGTGACTATTCTGGCTTGGTCGTTCGTGCGTGATGACCAGCCGCGCGAGGAAACCGCGAATCAGGTTGCAGTGGCGCTCGCCGACGAAATCGCCGATTTGGAGGAGGCGGGCATCCGCATTATTCAGGTGGATGAACCGGCACTGCGTGAGCTTCTGCCACTGCGCCGTGATGAGCAGCCCGCGTACCTGAAGTGGTCGGTGAATGCGTTCCGCCTGGCGACGAGCGCGGTCGAGGATAAAACTCAGGTTCACACCCACCTGTGCTACTCGGAATTCAATGAGATTATTGATTCGATTAATGCCCTGAATGCGGATGTGACCAGTATTGAGGCGGCGCGCTCGCATATGGAGCTGCTGGCGGATATTCCCGAAAGCTATGTTTCGGGGCTGGGCCCGGGCGTGTGGGATATTCACTCGCCGCGTGTGCCTTCGCAGTCCGAGGTTGAGGAGCTGATCCGTGCCGCGATTGGGTACGGAACCATCTCTGACCTGTGGGTTAACCCGGATTGCGGTTTGAAGACCCGCGACTACGAGGAGACGAAGAGGACGCTGGAGAACGTGGTGTCCGCCGCGAAGAAGGTTCGGGCGAGCCTGTAGTCTCTGGCGCGGAGCCTCTCCCCTACCCCTATAAAGTGCCTTAATTACAGGCTTAAACAATCACAATAATTCCGCGAGCAGGTGGTTTTTGATTCGAGCAGGGTAGGAAAATCCCTACCTTATCGGCAAAATCCTACCTGCTCGCGGTCTATAGAAGGGTATGCGCATCCAACATAGGCATTTATGTTCCCTAGGACATAGTCCTATCTCACATAAATAAAAAAATTTACTGTTTTGACAGCCTAAAATTGTTATTCACAGAATAATCATTCTGAACATATGTTCACTTCTAGTTTAAGTAACCTGTACATATGCTCTTAAAATTACTATTTCTATAGGTATCTATTCCTAAAATGCGAGCATGACTACTACAGATTCTCCAAAGAAGAAGGGTTCTGTACCCCGCTGGCTTGCTATCCCGACAGCAAAACCTCAACTGAACACAGCAGAGGTCGCGTCGAAGTACACGCCTACGTTTTCAGGTTTTTATGGGTATTTTTATCGGGTACGCAACGTTTTATCTGATTCGCAATAACGTTCCGCTTGTTACGCCGATTCTGACTCATGAGCTCGGTTTTAGTAATGCGGCTATTGGTGCGCTTTCTACGGCGTTGCTTTTAGCCTATGGTTTCAGCAAATTCTTTACCGCTATGATTTCTGACCGCTCTAATGCGCGGTTATTCCTCCCCATAGGATTAGTACTTTCTGGTATTGCAAACGTTCTGCTCGCTATCGCCGGGTACATGGGATCCAGTGCGGCAGCTGCAGGATACGGGGCCGCAATCGCATCCACCATGGCCGCCATTATGGTCTTCAACGGTATCTTCCAGGGTATGGGGTGGCCGCCCTCAGGCCGCGTGCTCGTGAACTGGTTCTCAACGAGCGAGCGCGGGTCTAAGGTTTCTCTCTGGAATACCGCACATAACGTTGGTGGCGCGCTCTCGGGTCTTTTGGTTGCCTGGGGTTTCACGCTCTTCGGTAAAACCTGGCAGGTTGCTTTTTGGTTCCCCGCCGTGATTAGCTTTGTGCTTGCTTTTTGTGGCGTGGCTGCTGATTCGCGATAATCCGGAGGCTGAGGGGTCTGCCCACTATTGACGTGTACCGCAACGATCCCCACAAGGTTGAGTCCACGGACGAAGACCGTTCTGAATCAACATGGACGACTATTCGTAAGCATGTGCTGACTAATTCGACCATGGTGTATCTGGCTCTTGCTAATGTCTTTGTGTACACGCTGCGCTACGGTGTGCTGGTGTGGGCTCCTAAATATCTGCACGATGTGCGCCACGCCTCCCTTGAGGGCGGTATCGCTGGGTTCTCAATCCTGGAACTTGCCGGTATTGGCGGCACTATTCTCTGCGGTTTCGTCTCTGACTACGTCTTCAAGGGCGTCGTTCACCCTGCGGGTATTCTCTTCTTGATTGCTACCGTAGGCGCTATTTTGCTGTATTGGTTGCCTTCAGCCGATGCTCCGCTCATTATCGCCTATATTGCGTTGGCGCTGATTGGCGGTCTGATTTATGGGCCGGTGATGCTGATCGGTTTGCAGGCTATCGACCTGTCGCCTTCACATGTCGCGGGTACCGCCGCAGGATTTACCGGTCTTTTCGGGTATGCTCTGGGCGCTACGTTGGCTTCTACCGGTATCGGCATCATTGTGGATCACTGGGGCTGGAGCACCGCCTTCATCTTCATGATCGTATGCTCGGGACTGGCTATTGTGTTCCTCTGGCTTGTTAATGGGGCAGAGAAGCGCATGATGGCTGAGAGGGATAAGAAACTCGCTGCAGAAAACGCATAGGGCGTAATTTCAGTTTCCGCGAGCAGGTGGTTTTGATTCGAGCAGGTGGGATTTTCCCTACCTTATCGGCAAAATCCTACCTGCTCGCGGTTACCTTTTAAGGACAAAGGATGCCAGCGTTCACCGAATTACGCCCCTGAGGGAATATGCCGAAGAGGTGTTATCTTCAAGGTTCTCGCGCCATAAAGCCCCTAGAATGGGGTCATGGATAATGCAAAGAACTCTGGAATTACGACCGAATGGGTCGATAATGCGGTTAAAACCGGGCGATGATTTCTTCCGCCACGTGAACGGCCGCTGGCTCGATACCTATGAAATTCCCCGCCGACCGTTCCAAAAGACGGCGGGCTGTACACTCTGCGCGATGATGCCGAAAAGCATGTGCGTGAGATTGTTGAGCGTATCGCCAAGGAACAGCCTGAATCCCGCATCGGCGCGCTCTACAACTCTTTTATGGATACCGAAAAGATCGAGTCCGACGGGTTGGAACCGCTCATGCGCGAGGTTGCCCCGATTCTCAACGCCGCCACGAGCGAGCAGCTCGCCGTCACTCTAGCGCTCCTCTCACGGGCTGGGCTGGCGCAGCTTCTCGGGTGGTACACCAGCATCGATCAGAAAGACCCCGAACATTACGTCTTTTACCTCACCCAGGCCGGGTTGGGTCTGCCCGATGAGGCGTACTACCGCGAAGAGAAGTACGAGCAGGTGTGCGCCGCGTATATCGAGCATATCGCCACCATGTTCGAGCTGACCGGTCTTACCGAGGAGGCTTCACCCTAACCCCTATGGAGCGGCACAGCTTATTTTCTCGCAGAGACCGAGATCGCCGCATCACTGGGATGTCGTGAAAAACCGTGATGCAGAGGCGAAATACAACCCCGTCAAAGCCACCGAACTTGACGAGAAAGTTCCCCGGTTTCCCGCTCCAGCAGTGGCTTCTTGCGCTGGGGGCAGACCCCAAAGAGCTGGGCACGGTCATTGTTTCTCAGCCTTCTTTCCTGGAGGGCGTGGCGAACATGTGGCAGTCCACCCCGCTGATGACCTGGAAACTTTGGGCCCTGGTGCGCTATTCGTTCCCGCGCACCCTACCCTGCCGGATGCGTTCGTACAGGAAAACTTCAATTTCTACGGTCGCACCCTCTCGGGCACCGAAGAGCTGCGCGAACGCTGGAAACGCGGCGTTGCGGCTGTGGAGAACGCGCTCGATCAGGAGCTCGGCAAGGAATACGTGGCGGTGCATTTCCCGCCGGAGCATAAGGAGAAAATGCTCAAGCTGGTCAATAACCTGCTGGAAGCATACCGCCGCTCCATCACGAAACCTGGATTGGATGACCGAAGCCACCCGCGAGAAGGCGCTGGAGAAAGCTCTCGAAGTTTGTCACGAAGATCGGCTACCCGGATGAGTGGCGCGACTACTCGAAAGCTGACCCTGGTGCCCGGTGACTTGTTCGAGAACCTGCGCCGCACCGCCGCCTTTAACAGCGATTTCATGATTGATCGCGCGGGCGATCCGGTTGATAAGAACGAGTGGCTGATGTCTCCGCAGACTGTGAACGCCTCACTATATGCCGCCCGCTAACGAGTTGTGTTCCCTGCGGCTATTCTGCGCCCGCCCTTCTTCGACCCTGAGGCCGACGACGCAGCAAACTACGGCGGCATCGGCATGGTGATCGGTCACGAGATCGGCCACGGGATTTTGACGATAAAGGTGCGCTCTACGATGGCGACGGCGCGCTGAATAACTGGTGGACCGAGGAGGATTTCGCCGAGTTTACCAAGCGCACGAGCGCGCTGGTGCAGCAGTATAACGCTTACACCCCAGCGAACCTTGACCCGCAGAAGTTCGGGTGAACGGCGAGCTGACTCTGGGAGAATATCGGCGACCTTTCAGGGGTCTGGTCAATGTGCGTTGAGGGCCTATGAGATTGCGCTTGCCGAGCAGGGCATCACCTCGCTGGCGGATGCGCCGGTCATCGACGGCATGACGGCCGCGCAGCGCTCTCTTCTGGTCTACCGCGCAGGGATGGCGCGCACTAAGTCACGCCCGCAGCATGCGGGATGATGATTTCGGTGGATCCGCACTCCCCCGACGAGTTCCGGGTGAACGGCGTGGTGCGCAATATCGACGAGTTTTACGATGCGTTCGATGTTCCTGAGGACAGCAAACTGTACCCTGGCGCCTCGAGGATCGCGTGCGTATCTGGTAACCGCCTGCCAGCTCCCAATAGCGCGAGCAGATAATATTTCGGCGAGCAGATAGCTATCCGTTATCTGCTCGCCGAAATATTATCTGCTCGCGCGGGTTAAAAGATGCCGTATTGCCCACAGCACCGCAGCTGTGAGGGCTAAGGATGCGGCACATACGAACGCATATGTTCCGGTATCTACCCGCACACTTAGATGTGAGAAGAGTAGATTTCCCAGCGATGTAAAAAGCGCTGCCGCTAAACTAAAGACAGACATTACTTTTCCAATATGCCCAGCATCGCTCTTCTTCTGCAAATCCGAGAAAAGACCAATAGTATAGATAACAATAATTCCACTCACTATACTTTGTGCAGTAATAACGCTGATAATTCCGGGTATAAGTGCCAATACATACGCGCCACTGATAACCAGCAGTAATATTTGCGGATGCGCCCATCGCCTCAGCGCAGGCATGCGGTTGAGGATAAAAGATGCAGCCACGGCTCCCATAGTTCCCATAAACATACCAAGACCGTAAACTTCTTGCCCTAACCCCAAGTAAGCAATTCGCCCTAGAAGTAGGAAAAGGGTTGAGGCACCCCACATATTGAGGAGGGCGGCGAAGACAAGTTCGCGTCTAAAATATGTACTATAGGCTATATATACTAGTCCAATCCTTAAATCGTGAAGTATATGCGTTTTTTGGAATACTTCGAGCCCTCCGAGCGTCGGGTAGCGACAGACCCAGCGGGCACCATAAAAGTGAGCACCAAAGACAGAATAAATGACACCAGATTGACGATGATTGAAAGCTCCAGAGCATTCGCAAAATTCTGCATGAGAATCATGGTTCCCACGAGGGGGCTCACAGCACGGGATAGCTCCCCCACCATCGAATAGGTGCTATTGTATTTTTCAAATTCTCGATGTCCAAGAATCTCAGGAATAATAGCGCGGCTTGTGGGACTGTATGCGGTCGCGGCTAAAGACATGAGAGCCGAAAGAATAATCAGTATATAAACGATAAATTCTCCGCGTGCTGACGATAAAAGAATAAGAGCGCATAGGCAGCAGAGGCTATTAAAAATATCGTAGAAAATCAGCAGAGACTTTTTCTTGAAACCTGTCAATGACAACAAATCCAAGAATGCTGGCGAGGAATATGCCCGCACCGCTACACGCATTCATCACCCCAACCATCTGCTGACCGGCGTGCTGGCTGATATACCAGGTCACCACAACGGTGTAGGCGACGGTGCCTATGCGTGAAAGCGCCGTCGCCGGGATGAGATAGTACGCTCTGCTGTACCTCGCCACGTTCTGCAAAACCTCAGAGCAGAAGGCTAGATGCTCGATCCACTACTGCTGCTAGAGCCTGAACCTACCTGGCTGCGGAAGGCTGCGGCGAACCCGCCAATAACCCAGTGCCCGTTTTCATACTTCCCTGTGTATATCCACGTCGAGCGTGGTGCTGCGGGAGCTTGAGGGAACATCAGCATCGCTTCCTGAGGTGGCGATAAAGCTGCCCAACCCCTATGGTGAATCGGGAAGGCCAGGTGTATTCCCGCCGGATCGCCCTGGGCTTCGGCGTGGTGAGGTTGGCTCGTCACCTTAGGGTCCTTCAAACCAGATCGTTGGAAAAACTGGTACGAGGACGACTTAACAGGAGCTTTTATCTGTATCATTCAGCGCGGTCTGCTCGATCAGGCTGTCGTCACCGCTCTCCATCATGCGTACTGGGTCGCCGCAGTATGAACGCGATGCTGGAATACAGCCCCTGCCACCGAGTTTTCGTCGGCGTTCTTAGGTTTGATGGGTTTGGGCACGTTCTTCGCGCGTTCGGTGCGGGTCGCCTTACGATACTCCCCCGCCGAGTATCGTATTCGTCGATCTTCGCTTCGCCACTGGAAATCGCTGCGGTAGCTTGCCGTAGCAGATCCGTCGAGCGGTTTCACGCTGCCAGCGTTGGATGCGCATCCAACAAAAGCGAGCGCGAACCTGCGCCCAGCACGCCGAGGGCGGTTCTGCGGGATACAAACGACTGTGTCAGTGAGAAAGACCTTTCATCGATGGCGACTATTGTTCTAACACTATTATCCGGATACTCCCGGCCAGTACTATCCCTGGAATTAGGCACTCAGATTGCCCGCTGAGCCAAAGCTAGAAGACAAGTCGGTATTGGTGGGAATATCGATCAGCAACCAGCGTCCGTTGTTATATCGTGCCTTAAACTCTCCGTCGTGAACGTCTTTCTTTGCCTCGCTAGGAATATCTACCGCAGTGCCCTCATACACTACAAAATTACCTGTTGAGAATGTGGTCGTTGCCGCCCATGTGTAGACGTCGCCGTTCTGGGTGGGAGTCGGCTCTTTGAGCGTAAACGTCATTTTAGGGTCTTCAAACCACATATTTTCAAGCTCTTTCACGCTGCTTTCCTCAAAGGCTTCGGCTCCGTTTATTCCTCCCACAAAGGTAATTTCTTTGAATGGAGAGAAATCGTTGGTCATAATTCCGTAGGTGAAGGCTGCCCCAAGAAATCCAAATAGGGAGTAGAGCCCGGCGGAACTTTTCTCGGTCATCATGGCGGTTTTCACCGGTTTCGGCACGTTCTTCGCACGTTGGGTACGGGTTGCGCGACGTATTCTCCTGCGGAGGTGTCGTAGCTGTTAAACGTGACCTCACCCGAATAGTCGGCACGGTAGCTCGCGGATGCGTCCGCCGAGAGCGGCTGCACGCGGGAGGCGCATCCGGCGAAGGCGAGCGCGGAACCGGCACCTAGCACGCCGAGGGCGGATCTGCGGGATATGAACGAGGAAGTCGCGGGCGGGTACCTTTCTCTGCGGAAAGCGGAAAATACGGCGTCGTTACCGGTATTTTCGTTCGGGGAGTGATGTTACCGTGACGGGCGCATCCTCTATTATCCCGGAGTAGAGCCGCAGTACAGGTAATTTCATGACCTCCTGCCACATACAAGCCCCGCAGACATGGGATTAAAGCCCGCAGAAACGCACGTGTTTCTGCGGGCTTAATACTATTTTACGTCCGATGCGGTTCAGCTTGAAAGAGCTTTAGAAACCCGATCCTCCGCCGCTGCCGGAACCGGTGGATGCGCCACCGCTGGCGCTGGGGCTTGCGGGAAGTCTTGCGCATTTCAGGTCAACTTTCCAGCACCATCTTATGAGGTACCTCGTAAAGGTTTGCATACGCATTCCTGACGCCGCGATTTCTCGGGATATCCGTCACCTGACCGTTTTCGAACCGTAAAGCTGCCCATATTTATTGATACCTTTCCTTCCAGGTATGTTGTCGCCTTCAATCTTGGGCTGCGGAGTATCAAGAGAAGCTTTGATAGTGGAGCCATCAGACCAAAGCTTATCTGGTGCCCCAGAAGATTTCGTCTGTTCTTCAAGCTTTGAGACGTATTCTTTGCCTTTAAGTTTGCTCTTTCCTTAAGAGCACTGCCGTCTGCCGTCATATAGAAATACTGGAAACTAGCAATAATAAAGGCGATATTCTGATAGAAGCTCTCCACCGATTTATCATTCAGGTTATCCGGCTTAATCGGTTTCGGAACATTCTTCGCCGGATGCTCACGGGTTGCGGGCCCATAATTCCCGTACCGATGTATCAAACTGCTCATACTTCACCTCGCCGCTGTAATCGTCGACGTTTCGACGAATCAGAACGCGCCGCCATTAGAATTACTGGTTGAGCATGCGGCAAGAGCAGCCGCCGCAGAACCGGCGCCGATCACACCAAGAGCGGACCCGGCGAGAAATAACGTACTGATCAGACGCAATATTTCACTTCTCGCCGAAGACCTTCTGATCGCGATGTCGAGTCCGAATCCGCCCAGACCGGAACCGAGTGGACGACCCGCCGTTGCCAGCGCCGGGGGACGCGGAGTTACTTGGTCTCAATGCTGATTTTCCACTTTACCATCCTGTTAGGTACCAGTAAATATCGCCGCCTCTTCGCCTGATACGCTGATCTTGAAACACTCACACGCCTGGCGACTATATACATAAAAATTTCCGCGGTACTACGTTATTTTGCCATTCCAGTTGTATTTATCGCCCTCGATCGTCGGTTGAGGGGTATCCAAAGAGATTTTGAACTCTGACATCGGTCCAGTTTTTCTCGTGTAATCCCTCTATATATGTTTTTATAGTCTGCGCGAGAGAGTCCTTATAATCGAAGTTGGTTTCTACTAACGGATCGACGTTCCATGTAACAAGTACTGGATTGCAGCCATAGTGAGATCCAATGTTGGCGTAGCGCCCTCCACCGATTTCTCCTTCAGGTTATCGGGTTTAATCAGGTTTCGGAACGTTCTTCGCAGGATGCTCACGAGTCGCGAGGCTCATAGTTCCCGGCCGAAGTATCAAAACTTTCTCGAACTTGACCTCGCCACTGTAGTCGTCACGCTTTCGACGAATCAGAACCGCCGCCGCCATTAGAATTACTGGTCGAGCACGCGGCAAGAGCTACCGCCGCAGAACCGGCGCCGATGAACCCCAAGCGCGGAACGGCGGGTCAGATAATGTGCTGGGATATTCATAGTAGTCCTTTCGGCGCCTTGCTTATGCCCGGATAACAATAAGATATCCGTGTATTAGGGCAGAGAGCTTAAGCGCTCCTTGTGGTTGGGTTATCTCTAACTATCCTGCCATGTGTCATGATTTATGCTTGGGATTGCCGCAGGTATTTCTGCATATTCCCAGGTTGAGGCCGTTCAGTTGAATATTTGCTGTGTACGCGCATTCGTAATTGTGAACACCCTCAGCGCCTTTATTTCTTTGCCTCCGGTGTAGGCACCGGCGTGGGGGTTAGGTCTTCTACACGCATCCTAAAATGTGAGAAAAGATCAGTTCTTTCGGGCGCTCCCACAATCTTTTCGGGAACGCTCACCTTACACCACCAGCGGCCGTCACGATGCACTGCGGTGAAGGTGGTCTGGGCAACTTCGTACCGTTTCGCGAGAGAAAGGTCCACGGTCCTTTCTCGCCCACCTGAAAGGTTCCGTAATCGAGGGTGGTCTTCCTTCCCAGGTGTGGGTATCACCCTTGATAGTCGGTTCGGAGGTTTTGAGTGTTACTGTGACCGCGGGGTTATCGAACCAGACGCGCCCTTCACGCATTAAAGAGAACGCTTTTTCGTCTTTTTCGCCATGCATGACGCTATGTCCCGGCTCTGCGGCGGCACTCTCATCATAAAGTCGGGTGTTGCCGGTGGCGTTCATATATTGGAGGGCGGCGGAAATATGGGCGATCGTATTATCAAAAGCCCCGGACCGATTTATCGTTCATATGCTCGGGTCTGATGGGCTACAGGCACGTTCTGAGCCGGGTGATCACTGAGTTGCGGGTTTTAAAGGCTCCTGCAGATTCATCATATGTATCGAATTTGAACCTCACCCGCAAAGTCGGTGCGGGTTTCATCAGAGTTTGTGGCAGATCCTTGGTTTCTTGATAGGCAGGGAGGCAATAAATCGCTGAGCCTATGCCCAACAGCGCGAGTGCGGAACGGCGGGAAAACGACGGGAGGGTGTGGGAGGGCATCGAAATGGTGTCCTTTCAGCGCCTTTTACCCGTGCATCAAGGCGCAAACTGTGGTTGGATGTATTCCCATTGTGTACATGATGTAGAAATTCATGCGAGGTTTAAGTGTTCCCTGAGCAAAGATTCAGCTAAGAGCGCGGAAAACCCGCAAGAACATCGTGCTTCCTGCGGGTTTTTCTTTCAGAGAACCTACACTCGGTTCTCCTAGATGAGCTTGCGGTATTGCTACTGTGCCCCGCCGTTGCCGGATGCGCCTTCCCCGGCTCCTTCCTGCGGAGCCTGCTGCTGCGGGGTTTGCTGCTGGTCCTGTCCCTGCTGCTGATTCTGGGAGCCACCCTGAGCGTCTGAAGAACCTCCGCTGCTTTGCTGAGGATAGGACAACCACCAGGTACCGTCTTTATAGATTCCTTTGAAGACCGCAGGCGCTTCTTCTGTCATCTTCTCTTTAGGGACATCTATAGCCTGACCCCCTATCACGACGAAGGAGCCGTTGGTAGCCTTCATCTTTCCGTTCCAGGTATAGGTGTCACCATCGGTTTTTGGGTTGCGGGAATCCAGAATAGCAGTCAGCTGATGGTCCTCAGCCCAGGTTTTTGCTTTTTCCGTTCTTCAACAGCTTGCTGAACCTGATCGGCAGGAGCTTATTCCCCTGAGGGATCGAGAGCAACTTCCATAAATGGGGCAGGATCATTGGCGTTATTAAAGATACGCCATGCTGCAACCATGTACCCGATAGCCGCATAGAACCAGCCACGGTTTCTCCCCATCTGCTCTGGTTTGAGGGGCTTGGGGAAGTTCTTCGGGGGCTGTTCCTTGGTGCCGGGCTCGTACTTACCCTGCAGAGGTGTCGTAGTTGTCGAATTTCACCTCGCCGCTATAGTCCTCTTTGGTCTTGGCCGCCGGATGCGGAGGAGCCTGACCCGCCGGCATTATTTGCCCCTGAACAGGCAGCAAGAACCACCGCCGCAGAACCGGCGCAAGGAACCCAAGCGCGGAACGGCGAGAGATATTCAATGAAGCATGCTAGTCCTTTCGGAACCCAAGCCCTGACACTCGGGTGGTATCGATCATCGGAGGTACAGCATAGCATATACCCGCTATCCATCACGATAACGAGAAATGAATACTCTCGCCGTAAAATTTCGCTAGATGCCAAACAGCGAACCGGAGCTGCGATGAGCTTGACGGGCTAGCGCTACTAGACGAGGCTGAATCCTGATCGGGTTCGTATCGTCCACTGCCGTCCTTATAAATTCCCTTGAACGTAACGTCTTGGCTCTGTTCCTTGGTTCAGTTCTTGGCCCATTCCCCACGACCGCCCATACCGCCAGCTTTCATGGTAACGCTTCCATCCCAGGTGTAGGTGTCGCCGTCCATCTCGGCTGCGGGGTCTTGAGGCTACTGTAATTTTTCATGTCATAAAAGCATCACGACTTCGGTGCCATCTGCTTGAACTGCTCAAATTGCGACGCAGGCACCTTCTGTCCGGTGTTGTCTAGCATAACCTCCATCAGGGGTTCGAGGTCAAAAGACTCGAAGAAGTACTGGAAGGATGCAAAAAGGTAGCCGATAGACGAGTAAAAGACCTGCCGCTGACTTTCTCGTTAGCGTTATCCGGCTTCTTGGGCTTCGGCACATTTTTCGGCGGGGTGATCCTCAGTTGCGGGCTTGTATTCTCCCGCAGAGGTGTCAAAGACTATCGAACTTGATCTCGCCGCTCAGTCGGTGCGCTCACTGAGGAGCTGACACCGTTAACGCTCCAGAGCACGCAGCAAGCGCCACGGTCGCAGAGGCAGCACCCGCCAGACCAAACGCGGTGCGACGTGAGAGACGATACGCATGTGTGTTCATGATATGTGTTTCCTTTCAGCGCCCAGGCTCATGCTGAAACCTGGGCGCATATGCAGATGCAACTAGCTGGGTCTTAAATAAATTTAGAAACCGAAAAAGTGACCCGGAGCTCGATGAGCTTCGGATGTTGAAAGTGGCCTCTGGGTCTGTCATACGCCACTGACCGTCCTTATAGGTTCCCTTGATAGTTATATCGCTTGTTTGATCTTTACCCGCCTGCTGTGCAGCATCAACACTGCTCCCGATCCCATCATATTTAATGGTGCCTTTTGCATCCCATGTGTACGTATCACCATCGACTTTAGGCTGAGGAGTCTTCAAGGAGATCACGACTTTAGGATTAACGACCCATGCGAGGTTGGAGGATTTCATCTGTTTAAACTGGTCATAATTTCCTTGTGAATCCCCCAGAACTTCAATTAGTGGTTCGGGCTCTAGGTCCTCCAACAGGTACTGCATTGCAGCCGCGAGATAGCCGATCGCCGCATAGAACCCTGCCGCAGATTTTTCATTCATCTGAGAAGGTTTAACGGGTTTAGGCACATTTTGGGCAGGTTTGTCTTTGGTTGCTGGTTCATAATTCCCGGAGCGTTCGAAGCTGTCAAACTTCACTTCTCCGCTGTAATCTTTTCCATCTCCATTAGAGCACGCAGCAAGCGCCACGGTCGCAGAGGCAGCACCCGCCAAACCAAACGCGGTGCGACGTGAGACATGTAGAGCGGACATTCTTTTTCCTTTCATGGTGCGGACTTCTTAGCCCGAATATCTGTGTGGTGTTTCTAGAGTGAAAATTCTTGAGACGATCCAGATCCTGACGAGCCCGAGGAGCTGCCGTAGATAGCCCACCAGCGCCCTTCCGTGTAGGTTCCGCGATAGAGGGTATCTGATGTCTCTGTCTCAGACTCTCGGCTTACTCCACTCGGCCCGTAAAAGGTACCCAGCGAAAACGATATTGTTCCCTCCCAGGTGGCACTCGTACCGTTCATCGTCGGTTCCGGGCTCTTGAGAATCGCCTTAAATTTGGGGCCGCCAAACCATGATTTACTGCTCGTGGTTTGTTGTTTCAGCTGGTTAAATTTAGATTCCAGGACATCTTTGTATTCTGGTGGAAACGCATCCGCCACAAGGCTAAAGTCCAGTGTTTCCATGGCGTACTGCATGGCTGCCGTCGTATAGCCAATCGCCGCATAAAATCCTGCCGCCGACTTATCGTTTATATCTGAGGGTTTCGTCGGTTTAGGCACGTTCTTTGACGGATGCTCTTTCGTGGCAGGCTCATAGGCGCCCGCCGAGGTATCGAAACTCGTGAAGCGAACCTCGCCTGCATAATTGCTGGAGCTAGATGAAGAACTTGAACTGGAACTAGATGGAGAGCTGGAACTAGAGCTGGATGCGGTTGCCCCCGCACTCTGCTGCTCGGATGCGATTCCTTTCACCTTTCGGGGCGCAGGCGCTCAGCACCATCGCCGAGCCCACCGCACCGGCTGCCGCAAGAGCGGTTCGGCGCGAAAAATCATAGGATCTTTTCTGACATATTTCATTCCTTTCGGCGTCTTAATCGTCAACGATTAAAAACCCCTGTGATGTGGCTGGGTACCTTACTATTGTGCCGTTAACCCGCGCGAAACATGCGTTATATGACGTCATCATAAGCTGTTATATTTTTCTCATCGTCCCTGCACACGCCCAAGAGCCAGCGCCGAGCGCATCTCTTCCAAGCACGGTGACAACGCTATGGTGAGCTGTAGAGCTCTGTGAGGCTACGGTCTTTGACCGAGTTTCAATGCTCCAGCGCCCGTTGGTATACGTTCCTTTGAAAACCATGTCTTCGGTATTGCTTTTTTGCCGTTCCGTTAGGTCGTTTACCTGCCCACGATCGACACGGTAGTTCCCGAATTCCATAGAAAACTTCCCTTCCCACGTATATGTATCACCTTCCATCGCGGGCTGCGCGGTATTCAGGAGATAGTGACGCGTGGGTTCTCATACCAGTTTTGCCCCTCCCTCATGCGCGCCAGTATTTGCTCATTTGAGGAATTATGAACATAGTGTTTCTCGTCCTCGGTGAGCGCACTGTCATCGTAGGGACCGGTGTCACCGGTGGCGAACATATACTGCATAGCGGCGGCGATATAGGCTAGGCTCGCGTAAAATCCGGCAACGGACTTTTCATCTGCATTCTCAGGTTTGATGGGTTTGGGGACGTTCTTGGGAGGGGTGTCTCGTGTGGCGGCTTCAAAACTGCCGGCAGAATTATCGTATTTTTCGAGTTTGACTTCTCCGGCATAGTCACTGCGTTCATTCGAGCATGAAGCAGCCGTAAAAAGCGCCGCACCGGCACCCGCAGCACCCAGCGCGGAACGACGTGTTAGCACATATTCCACCGTGATTCCCCTTTCGCGCGGCATCAAAATGCGGGAAGTCCCTTCATTATCCACCTTAAGTAGAGGTTTATAGCAGATTTCAGCGGTATGCGCTCTGTGAGATTTCGCTCGATTCTGCCAGAGGATAAAGCGGGAGCGGTGCTTCGCAGACCGATCTTGACCTCCACGTATTTTTATAGATAACCCATAAAACAACGAGGTTTTTACGTTCCGCAACGAAGAAACTGGAGAAGTTATCCACAGGCATACCGGTACTTTTTTATGCAACTTTTATTGCTTTCTAACGAAAGGACGTTCTTCTGCACACTGCGCTGAGTACCATAGAAGAGTATGTTCCGACATGACGAGAGGATATCTCATGGCTGAAATCCCTACTTCCGAACCCCAAGTTGGTGCCCCGCCGGTCGTAACTCAAGCACCGCCTAAACTTAACCAAGCGGGAGCTATCGACCTTGTAAAACGGGAAACGCGTGCCCCTGAGGTTGCAACTATCAGTCATGAAGCAGACGAACTGGCTATCACTCTCAACAACACCGATCTGAAGTCGCCTTCACTTCTCGATACCCTCGAAAATACGATTTCAAGCTACGGTTCCGATACCTTCAACAGCATCGACATGGTTACCCAGCGCCTGCTCAATATGCAAGAGCTTGAGCTTGCGCCGGACTCCCCACAAACCAAAGCATCTCAAAACCTGGCGGAACTGCGTGCACAAATCAACTCGCTGGATTACAGCGCGATTGACGGTACCCCCGGTAAACGCGGCATCGCAAAACGCCTGATAGGGCGCGGCAAAAGCAAAATCGAGAAATTCTTCTACCAGTACGCCAGCGTCAACAGAAATATTGAAGGCATCAGCAAAAAACTGAAAAAATCCACCGATGCGCTCGTCATGCAGCAGGCGGAACTCGTGAAACTGCGCGAGAAACTTCAGGAAGGCATGACGGATTTGAACGAGAAGATCGCAGTTCTTCAACAGTTCTCCGATATGGTGCGTGCCGCCGCTGAAGAAACTCGTCTTGAAGGAGATGAAGAAACCGCGCGCATCTACACCGAGAAGGTTCTGTATGTGACCGAACAGCGCATCAGCGATCTGCTCACTAAACTTGAAATTGCCGGGCAGGCGTACCTGACAAGCGATGTTGTCTCCAGCAACGGCAAAGAGCTCATTCGCGGTATCCGTCGTGCCGAAGACACCACCTTATGGGCATACAAAATGACCGCCTATATCGCCCGTTCCTTAGGCATGCAGGAAGCGGTTCTGCAGCAGCTTGGCGCTCTGAAGCAGACCACCGAGAACGCTATTATGCGCAATGCCGATATGCTGTCTTCGCAGGCTACGCGCATCCAGCAGATGGCGTCCCAACCCGCAATCGACCCGCAGGTTTTGGCGCAGGCACATGGAAAAGTACTTCAAGCGCTCGACGAAGTTTCCGCATTCCGTCAGGGGGCGGTAGAAGCATTCGCTCAGTCGAACCAGATGCTGCGCGAACTGACAGCGGATTCCCTTGAACGCGTTACGCGAAGGAATAATGCCCCCGAATCCCCTGCACACGCCAGCGGAACTCCCACAAACCGCGCGCTCACCCAGAATTAGAGGCACACGTGGGCGTTATCAAACGGTTTTTCGGTGTGCCGGACGATTCCCAGTCCCGCTCCCAACAAGAAAGCGTCACGGATGCCCGGGCGCAGGGAGTAGCCTTGGCTCATTCTTCTGCCCCGGGCCACGTACCTGCGCCAGTCCCAGCATGTGCTGGATGATGCCTCGAATTATTTGGCGGATTTTGCCGTATCTGTACCCCCGCGCGCACTCGTACCCGCCTTCGAGATGGTCGAAACCTACCGCAAAATAACGGCAGAAACGGGCAGTGATACCCGCGCAACCCTGCCCTCAACGACGGAATACACGCTCCAGACGGCGTTAACCACCTATGTACCGAATCTGTTGACTGTCTATACGCACGCACACCCGCACCCCGGAGCAAACCTCCGAGCTGGTGCAGGCTCTTACTGATGCAAATCAGAAATTCGTCACAGCGCTTTAACCTTGTGCGGGCAGATGACAGCCTTGAACTTGAAACGCACACCCTGTTCATGCGCAAGAGAATGGCGGTATAAATGGAACTGAGCATTGGTCAGAACGTCAATCTTACCCAGGAAGCACCCGATCTTGAGCACGTGCTGGTAGGACTGCGGTGGCGCACCGACGAACCGCTTCTACGTGAATCTCTGGAGGCAGGGGTACTTCTTACCTCGAACGGCAAACTAGTTTCGCGGCAAGACTTTGTATTTGCTCACCAGGTCTTAGACCGTGCGGGCAGTGTTCGCCGCCGCGAGCTCATGGGCGACGATCAGGTGCAGTTCGATCTGCACCTTCCCACTGTGCCCCAAGACGTAGATTCCCTGGAGGTTGTGCTCTTCACAAACGGGGAAAGTACCGTGCGGCTCAACCGTGCCAGCGGGATCCGAGCACGCATGATAAACCCCACCACCGGAAAAACAATGTTCCGTGCCCCGCTCGTGCAGGTAGGTCGCAGCGCGGCGGTACGCAGTTGATGCGAGGTGTACCGGCACCGCGGTGAATGGAAAGTGCGGGCTGTGTGCGATGAATGGCATAGATGTATCCGCCATGCTTCAAGGGTTCGGGTTAGCTGAGTCGCTACAGTTTTATCACTGCCTACATAGCGGACCCTGAGCCGCGGGCGCATCCTCAAGCATCCCCCTCTGCTGCCGCAGCAGCAACAAACCGGGAGCCGCAGTCTGCAGATATTCCCTCTGACCAGCGGGGGCACCAGAGGGCGCAGCATACTCAGCGGAGTATAAGCCGCCAGGCGAACCGAGCGACGAGCGCATCCGGGACAGCGCAGCCGATTGCAGCACCGGCAGATTAAACCCCAAATATGAGCAAATCTCGCGGGACGGCAGCCTACACCCCGGAATCGGCTGAATCTTGGCAGCATTCTCAACCTGCAGACACGGCAAAAACCATAACTCCCCCATCCGAACACCTGCGTGAACCGCACTGGTGGGGTCACATCCCCAATATCGTCGACGCTCACCCGAGCGAACGTCTCTTTATGCTCGATGCGGTACAAGCCGCCGTAGGAGAACTGCGTATTACTGGAACCGATATGACTGCATTCCTGCTGAACTGGGATGGTGAGAGTGTTATGCTGTCGGGTTCATCCGCTCCCCCAACTGATGCTGTCTCGGATGACCCGAATATCGCTCAACGCAGCAGGCACAGTTTTGACAATTCCCCCTAAATCTTTGACGCTACTGCGATCTTTAAAACGATCGGCGAGGAATCTTCAGCTCACTAATCCCGATATACGCATAACCCGGGATTTAGGAGAGGTACGCTAATATAAGTGAGGATGGTTACGTTACCTGTGCCATCGCCCTTCTCAGCGAATATCAACACCATAAATAGAAAGGAAAATATAGTGGCTGCTATTAAACTCACCAAAAGGAAACCCCCATCAATCTCACCAAAGAGGCACCGGGCCTGAAAAACCTCACCATCGGACTGGGTTGGGACCTATCCCTCGCAGGTGAAGCCCTATGACCTTGACGCATCCGTCGCGATCACCGACGAAAATGACAGGATCGCTTTTTGACGATGCATCCCTCATCTTCTTTAACAATCCCACCAGCCTTGACGGCGCGGTCGTCCACACCGGTGACAACCGCACTGGCGATGCTGAAGGTGACGATGAGACCATTATCGTGAACCTCGATAAAGTAGACCCAAAGGTACAGCGCCTTCACATCCTCGCCTCTATCTACGAAGGCGAAAAAACCGGTAAGAATTTCGGTGTAGTGCGTAACGCTTATGTACGTCTAATAAACGACGACACGAATGAAGAAATCGCTCGTTACGACCTTTCCGAAGACTGCTCGGCAGCGCCCGCTGTACTCTTCGCAATGGTGTACCGCCACAACGGCGAATGGCGTTTCAAAGCCGTAGAAGATCCATTCACCGGTGGTCTGCCGCATCTGCTGACCTCCTACGGTTTCACCGTTTAACAACCTGCCTTATCTCTAACGCGAAGGAGAGCCTTCTGCCCTCATGGCTTTATTAAAATTCTTCAAATACGATCTCTTGATTACCCTTGCGGCACTTATAGGTGCCGCCTTTTATGGTGGTATTGTCGGCATGGTATCCGCCGCGATCCTGATTGTCCTTGAGATCGTTTTCTCATTCGACAACGCGGGTGTGAACGCAAAATACCTAGACAAAATGTCGCATGCATGGCGCAATATCTTCTTGACAGTCGGTGTGCTAGTCGCTTGTTTTTGGTATGCGTCTTATCTTCCCCTTCTGATCGTCTGCCTGGCAGGCAACGTAGGTCCGGTTGAAGCTTGGAACCTTGCAATGGAACGCGGCGACCCGCATACGCCCGGAACCTACGGGTACATTTTGGAATCCGCGCACCACACCATCGCTTCCTTCGGCGGCATGTTCCTGCTCATGCTCTTCCTTTCCTTCCTCTTCGAGGCTGGTAAGGATGTCCACTGGCTATCCGTGATCGAGAAACCGCTCGCCAAAGCCGGGCACTTTGATTCCATGCCTGTATTGGTTTCCGGGGTTCTCTTAGTGACGGCTTCTCAGCTTTTTCGGTGCCGAGCATCATGAGACAGTACACTCATTCTGCTCTCGGGGCTTCTGGGCATGCTCACCTTCTTGGCTACCAACGGCCTGGCAACCTTTATGGAAGACCGAAACGAATCTCAAGAAGAATCCCTGGCGAATGTTGCCGTACTTACCGGTAAAGCAGCATTCTCCATGTTTTATCTTCCTAGAAGTTCTTGATGCCTCCTTCAGCTTCGACGGCGTTCTCGGCGCATTCGCGGTAACCTCAGACCCCCATTATTATCGCTATCGGTCTGGGCGTGGGCGCGCTCTTCGTGCGGTCGATGACCATTTACCTGGTCGAAAAAGGGAACCCTTCAAAGAGCTGCGCTACCTGGACCACGGCGCGCACTGGGCTATCGGCGTTCTCGCGCTTATGCTTCTGGCAACCCTCAAGTGGGATATTCCCGACTACGTGATCGGCCCTTTCCGGCATCGTCTTTATCGCCGGGTCGATTATCTCCTCCCGCAAGGCAAACCATGCGGAGGCAGCACTAGCGGAAAAAGACTGCAGAACCTGACGCTCCGGTGCAGAACACGCAACCGCAGGATCAGGGCACATAGCCCTTAAGCAACACGGTGGGCGACGATGCGGACGCAGCGTGCGCCGCGCATCCGCCCACCGTATTTTTATTACCACATAACTACACTAACTAACGAAGGGTACGGGCACTGTGGCTGTTAACCTGTCAAAAGGCCAGAAACTAGATCTCGAAAGACAGCTCGCTCACCCAGGTTCGTTTTGGGCTTAGGCTGGGATCCCATTAAAACCAAAGGGGCTCTTTGGGCGTATCAAAGAGAAAGCGGTCGATCTGGATGCTTCCGTGATCGGCTATGATGCAGCCGGTAACCTGCTTGAGGTCGTTTTCTACGGGTCGTTACGCTCGGTCAATGGTTCTATTATTCACCACGGAGATAACCTGACGGGTGCAGGTGAAGGCGACGACGAGGTTATTGATATTAACCTCCCGGGCGTGGATGCGCGCGTTGCTTTCTTGGCACTGGTGATTACCTCATATTCCGGGGACCAATTTAGCAACGTTGACAACGCCTTTGTGCGCGTTGAAAACGTTGCTACCCGCCAGGAGATGGCACGTTTTTCGATGACGGAAAAGGGCTCGCATACGGGGCTCATGGTAGCCCTGCTGGCACGCGTAGGTCGCGGCTGGGAGCTTCGGGCTAGTGGAGACCCGCTGCCCGGTGCGGCACGCACCCCGCGCGATGTTATCGACCCTGTAAAAAGGTACCTTATCTAAAAATTTGGCGTGCTGTGCACGTATTCAATAGCGGCACGTCAAGGTGTACATAGCGGCGGTTTTATTCCTCTTTATGGCGGTAAGAGCTGTCTTTGGAATGTTTCTGTGCGCATAGTACTGATAGCAAAAGCTGGTCCCGCATGCATCAATACGATGCATGCGGGACCAGCTATATCTTCAAAACACATCTATTCATTCAATTACTAACACCTAGAATGTTTTGATCTGCCAGGCACCATCAGAATACTTACCCTGAAAATACACCGAAGTTTCTGTCTTACGTTGTTTTTCATCGGTGTAGTCCTCGCTAGTTCCATCAGGGAAGGCACGAAACTCTCCTAAATCGATGACCATCATACCGCCCCAATTGTAGCCGCCACCGCTTGCTTTTGAGGGACGGGGAGAGCGCATGGCAAACGTTACTTGAGGGTTACCAAACCAAATCTCACCATCTTTGATCCTATCGAAAAAGAATTGATCATTTTTTAAGAAACCATCCTTTTCGCTTTGTGCCAATGCAGACTTATTAATCATTTCGTCGCTTCCCGTCTCAAAAAGGTACTTCAATGCACCTGCCATAAAGACTAGATTAGCGTAGAAGCCATCTGCTGAGTTCTCTTTAGCTTTATCATCTAAAACAGGTTTAGGGATATTCTTTGCTGGATGTTCACGCGTTGCGGGTTCAAACGCGCCAGCCGAAGTATCGTACTTATCATTTTTGATAGTAGTACCGTAGTCTTTTATGCTCTCCGAAGGTGGTGCCGAAGCAGAGGATGAGGACGATGAGCTTGACGCGGACGATGAAGAGCTTGAGGAGCCGCTAGCGGCGGCATCGACGGGTCTCACGGAGGCGGCGCATCCGGCAAGAGCAATGACAGAGCCAGCGCCAACAAAGCCTAAGGCGGCACGGCGTGTTACATCATGAGGTGACATGGTGTTCCTTTCGAGGCTTCCGTAACGCCGCGGGCAGGCGACTGCGGAAGCACAGGTGGCGAGCGCATGAACCCGCCATGGGTGTTTCTCTCTACTCTAGTGTATCGGGGCTGCGGGAGCTCGCATATCTGCCGTTCTAGAGTCTTAGAATACGGTAGTTTTTTCGCGCGATGCGCCGCGCCGGGGCATTTCAGTGCTGCACATCAGCGCTCTCGCTTTTCTTACGAATACAAAAAGCCCCGCAAGATTGTAGAAATCTTGCGGGGCTTTAAACCATCAATGCAATATTACCACATTCGACCAGACGGTGCTAACGATATCCCACTTATTATCGGCGTAGGTACCTTTAATGTCAGCGTTCTCTGTGGTGACTCGATCGTTAGTGGGCAGGTAAATGTAGCCATTAGGGAGATGCTGCAAATTCGCCTAGATCCATCTTCATCTGAACAGGCCATTTTATAACTGTCAACAGTGATTTCAGGCTGAGAAGTTCCCGAAAATGTAAATTACTTTAGGATTACCCGAGCCACCTCTCCCCACTTTTAATAATGGGTATAAGTTGTTCCATGACAGAACTCTTAGAAAATTTCTGAATTTCAGTCTCTCCAAAAGACCCCTTACGAAGGGGAGTATCATCACCCGTAGCAAAAAGATACTGTATGCATGCAGCGTAGTAACCGATATGCGTGTAGAAAGCCTCGACGGACTTTTCGTTAGCGTTCTCCGGCAGCTTCGGAACAGGAACGTTCTTCGCGGGCTCGGTGAGGGTTGCGGGCACGTACTCCCCTGCCGAGGTATCGAAGCTGTCGAACTTGACCTCATCCTCGTAATCCATAGTGGGTTCCGACTTACTGGAGCTTGACGAACTGCCACTGGAGTTTGAGTTCGACGAAGAACATGCTGCGAGCGCGGCCGCGGTGCCAGCACCCAGCACACCCAGCGCTGCGTTACGGCGAGTCACGATCAACGATGACATAGTAGTCTTTTTTTCCCTTTCCTATGTGCTTTATTCAGAGCGAATAAGGCATAAATCTAGTGAGGCTAAGAAACCCCAGCCGCTAAAACAACAATGTTTTAGATGGAGAATCCGCCGCTTCCAGCAGCACCCCCACTGCTGCGAATAGTCCACGAACTGCCCGAATAGAGAGCCTCGAAGGTAATATCCGTATCAACGTGTTGTTTACTGGACTCCACATCTTTACTCATGGAGTTCACAACGATGTAGGAACCCATATTCATCTTCATCGTGCCATCCCAGGAGTAGAAGCTGCCGCTGCTGCTCGGGGTGGAGGTGTTCAGCGAGAACACAACGGTCGGGTTGTCCAGCCAGGCATTGCCCTCTTTGATCATTTTGAGCATCTCTGAAGCATCAGTGTTACTGGACAGACTCGACTTTTCAGATGACACCAGAGCGCATTTCTCGAAAGGCTCCATATCGCCGGTCTGGAAGAGGTACTGCATAGAGGCCGCGATATAGGCGATGTTTTCGTAAAGTCCGTCTATGGTTTTCTCGTTGGCTTTATCAGAGAGCAGGGGTTTGGGAACGTTCTTCGGCTTCTCGGTACGGGTTGCGGGCTGGTGTTCACCCGCAGAAGTGTCGTACTTTTCGAGTTTTACATCGCCCGTGTTTTTCGAGTTGCCGGGCAGAGTAGATGCACTCGATGATGAGCTGGAGGATGAAGCGCTTGACGACGATGAGCTCGCGGAGGACGAGCTCCCCTGCCCGAGGTCCACAGGTTTGACGGCGGGAGCGCATCCGACAACGACGGCGGCAGATCCTGCGCCCAGCACACCCAAGGCGGCGCGGCGGGAGATATGGTGGGGTAAACGGGTTGGCATGTTTGCCCTTTCATCGGTGCTCTCAAGGGATGCGGTTACGAGCAAGGTTCCGGGCCTCAGCACATCTTTTTGCCCAAAACTGCGCAGTCAGGGGCGGAAGATAAGCCTCAACTTCCCAGTTTGTTGCTCCATACCAGAGACATTACGTCGATTGTATCTTAGAGCTTTATTGAACCCCGGGCTCCTGGACACGTCTTCATCATTTCGTTATCTGTTTGCTCTCTATGTGGACTTCCTAGAGAGGCGCTGCGGCACGGCATAAAATCGCTCATGAGTACCATTCCGTATTAGCGGTTGAATATATCACCGGACTGTAGAAAAGTCTCTATATGAGCTTTACGATTAAACGAACATTGATAGTGAGCTAGTACACGGGAGGTTCCCATGAAAGCTGTAGTTGTCCCTGACGTTGTTGATGGCTCGATAAATGTCACCGATGTTCCCGTGCCCGGGTAGGGGCACGGTCAGGCGCTCGTGAAGCTAGAGTACTCCGGCGTCTGCCACACCGACCTGCACGTTGCGGCTGGCGATTTCGGTAAGGTTCCGGGGCGCGTCCTGGGGCATGAGGGTATTGGTATTGTCACCGAAGTTGGTGAAGGCGTTGAATCTCTCAAGCCCGGCGATCGAGTCTCTATTGCGTGGTTCTTCCAGGGATGCGGGCACTGCGAATACTGCACCTCCGGCAGGGAGACCCTATGCCGTACCGTCAAGAATGCGGGCTACACCGTGGACGGTGCCATGAGTGAGTATGCCCTTGTCACGGCAGACTATGCCGTAAAGGTTCCCCGAAGGCCTGGATGCGGCGCAAACGAGCTCGATTACCTGCGCGGGCGTGACCACCTATAAGGGCGATTAAAGGAATCGCGAGATACGCCCCGGTCGGTGGCTGGTCGCCTACGGCGCTGGCGGGCTGGGCAACCTGGCGGTGCAGTACGCCAAGAAGGTTTTCGGCGCCAAGGTTGTGCCGTCGATATTAACGATGACAAGCTGCAGCTTGCCGCCGAAACCGGTGCCGACGTCACGATTAACGGTCGTGAAGTTGAGGATGTACCGAGCGAAGGTTCGTGAGGTAACCGACGGCGGGGCGCAAGCTGCCGTGGTGACCGCGGTATCGGGGTCGCTTTTAACCAGGCGGTTGAGCGTGCGTGCCGGGGGTAGCGTGGTGGCTGTGGGTCTTCCGCCCGAGAAGATGGAACTGTCTATCACAAAGATCGTTCTTGACGGTATTCGCGTGCTCGGCTCGTTGGTCGGCACCCGCCAGGATCTCGCCGAAGCGTTCCAGTTCGGCGCAGACGGGCTAGTAGTTCCCGTAGTGCAGCTGCGCCAGGTCGATGAGGCCCCGCAGATCTTCGAGGAGATGAACGCAGGCAAGATTAACGGGCGTATGGTGCTCGATTTCGCAGGGTCTGTGGTAAGGCAAGAAGGCTTATCACACGGGTGCGTTGAGTACTGAATCTTTGCGGTAGCGCGGGTTGCCGCCCGTTTCTACACATAGGGTTCTGAACCCCTAATGCAAAAAGCGGTGTCCCCTGGAACGTATGGAAATTCCGGGGGACACCGCTCTATATGCGGAGCTAGTGATTAGCTGTCCTGGGTATCGTGGGATGCGGAGCTGTCGGAACCGCTGGTGTCATTACTACCCGTGATACTCCACTTGTTATTGGAGTAGGTTCCCTTGAAAGTCACTTTCCGAGCCGGAGACTCTGCAGGAGCATCCTGCGCTTTCCCATCAACGACAACGAAACTTCCGGGAGTCATTTTGATTGTTGATGCCCAGGTGTAGGTGCCGTTTTCTTGCTTGGGCTGCGCATCCACAAGGGTTATCACGACCTTGGGGTCTTCCACCCAGTTTTTTCCTTCTTCAATTTGCTTCAAAAAGTCAGCCGTAATGAATTCTTCTTTATCTTCATCGCTCAAGCCGCTTTCCTTGATCAAAGATGCATCGCCGGTCTGCAGTGCGTACTGCAAAGCCGCGCCAATGAATGCGATCGAAGAGTACAGACCCGCGACGGAGTTTTCGTTCATATTCTCCGGCTTGATGGGCTTGGGAACATTCTTTGCGGGAGTCTCACGAGTTGCGGGCTCGTAGGTGCCAGCTGAGGTATCGAACTTGTCGATTTTAGCCTCGCCGCTGTAGTCGCTGCGGGTGCTCGTCGAGGAAGCCGATGCGCCGGAGTCCCCACCGTTGCCGTTCGAGTTAGAGGAGGAGCACGCCGCCAAGAACGCGGCAGAACCAAGACCCAAGACGCCTAGAGCACCGCGGCGGGATACAGAAGTAGTCAGCATGTTGTTATCTTTCAGTCGGTGATTATTGCCTATTTATTATAGAGTGCATACATCGGAAGACCCCATTTAGGGCAAGCTATGTTCCACGGGCACGCGGGTGCGGAGAGATTACAGGTTTTGCTGATGTACCTGGGAATTACGCGGTATGAGGTGCTGAGGCTTGTAAGTTGCGTACGAATCGGATCTCTCGTAACGCCTCAAACGACTCCCGACCCTCTAAAAACCCAGACTCCGACAACTGCTGCACCGAAGAAGCCCACTCCCCCGTACGCACCCTATACAAAATATGGCCAAAAATCACCGTTCCATCGAACTGCCCAGGATCAAAACTCAACCGCTTACGCTTGCCCTGATCCCGGAAAATAATACGAATCCACCCGTTGCGGTTGTTATCTAGATACGTGAGCCTATCAATCGAGGTATACGGTGCGGTATAGGTGCGTCCGAGGGAGTTACGCCAAGTGACCGAGTGCTCATCAAACCGAATATAGAACATGTAATAGTTGATAATCGGAACTAGTCCGAAAGGGCAAATCATGATGAAAGAAGCAATATGATGATCTATCTTAAAACCATAAGCAATGTCGCTAAAGATAGGGAAAATAATAAGTCCAACTAAGAAAATTCCCCATCCGAGGTAGAGGACAAAGCGTGGGCGGTGTTGCCTCACCCCGACAGAGACATGTGAACCTTTACGTTGGATACCGGGCATAGCTCCGACGAGTAGACCGCCAAGCAGGCCACCTAAGATACCGTTTTCCATTCGAGTAAGTTCCCTTCCTGCCTTTGCTGTTGTTATCGAGAGAGCGCTTTGTTCAGCGTTCCCTATCTGGTGCGCCCTAACCGTAGAGACTGAGGTGCACCAGACAGGACTTAATCCTAAGCAAATACCTTAGTGGTTCGTTAAGGGCTTCGCAACGTTTTTGAGGAACTGCCGACGTCCCTCATCCACCGGAGCATTCAGCATTCCCTGGAATTGTTTATAACCTTCCTTACCCGTTCCCTCTAAAAACTTACCTTTTCCGCTGGTGTCCTGGGCTGTGGTGAGCTTTGTCTGATCCTCTTCCGAGGGGGTACCTTTATCCATGCTAACTTTCGCATTCTCCTGAGCCACAGCGCCAGAGGCGCTTCCCATTCCCTCAGCAAAAATCTTACGTCCAGCAGAACTAGATCCTCCCATGACCTGACGCTTCACATATTCACCAGTGACCGTGTTCGCCACACCGGCGGTACCACCGATTCCGAAGGCACGTATCGCTCCTGAAACTGATTTATTAGGATCATCACTCTTGAGATAATCCGCTGTATTCGAGACCGCACCATCGAAGGTATTAATCGCAAGATCCTTAGCGAACTCCTTTATGGGACCACCAGTAGCAACGGTAGTCCGCCAGGCGTTACCACCGCCCCTAAATGCCTGAGCAGTCGCAGCCCATCCATTCTTAATACCAGAGGTGAAGCCACCAGTAATAGCTCCGGTGACACCACCAATAGCCATGGATCCCAGGGTTTTTCCTAAGCTAATACGCCCGTTGGCGTCCTTATCGTCCATAGCAGAAGCACCCGCAAATGCGGCACCAGAAATCGCGCCCAAGACGACCAGAGCAACCGGACCACCAAAAGGAACCGTCAAAATCGCAGCTGCTGCACCCACTATCAACATAGAAGTCTTGAGGAACTCTGAGTTTTCGTTGACCCAGTCTTCAGCCGCATTCCAGGCGTTTGTAACAGTTTCTGTGACTTTATCCCACGTATGCTTCACCTGTCCCACAGCAGCCCTAGCAGCGCGTTCATACCACGGCCTACTACGCTCATCATCGCGGATCTTATTCAAATCCTCCACACTAATCGGCGACAAACCCCACGGGTCTACTAATCCCACCGGATTATTCCCGATTAGCGAGTACGGGTTACCCACCCAACCAGCACCAGGCACTGGCAGAAGCGGATCCCGAGACGTAAACGACCTACTCACCGGGTCAGCCACTCGAGCACCCATCAGCGCAAACCCAGCAATCGTGAGTGCACCGGAAGCATTAATACCCACACCCGGCACGGCACCAGCAACGGCAGCATCAGAACCCGTCAGAGGTGTGGTTGGTAACTGGAACGGATCCAACAACCCCGCCGAAGAAGCCAGCCCCGGCACAGAAGACACCCCAGCATTCGAGGTGAAACCACCCAGAACACCGGCACCCCCGGCAAGCACCGAAGACGAAGTACCACGCACGCCGGAACCACCAGAAGCAGAGGCACCCAGCATGCTCACACCCGGGGTCGGCACAGGCATCTCGCCCACACCCACCACAGTCGGCACCTCCGCCGTCGGGTCCATCACCACCGGAGTCCACCCCGAAGCAAGAGAGAGGAAATACCGGCAATGTCACCGGTCACTCCGGCAGCCACCTGCACCCGAGCACACGAACCACTATCCGCTGTGGTCATCGAGGCAATACTGCCCGCCAGGCTATACCCCATCGTCACCGAAGATCCATCCGAGGCAACCTCACCCGTACGGCGACCGACAGCATCATAAGAATACAACCGCACCAAGGTCAGCGGCAGCCCCTCAACCGTGCGCCCATCACCGGCAAAATTCAGGTCAACATGCTCAGGCAGTTGGGCTGTAAACTCGCTAGCGTTCCCATCAGCGAGGAACTCTCGCACCTGCTCAGCATCAGAATCAGAATCGGCATTACCTGCAACACTAGTGGCGGTGTAGGTACCAATCGCACGCACCTGTGCCGCATTATCATACACAAGCACACGCACCCAACCAGCAGCCTCAGAGGCAGCATTATCGGTAGCGTCTTCACCAGTAGTAGTGTTCCGGGTGTATTCCTCACGGATCAGGCACCCAGCGGCATCCCACACCCAAGACATCCGCTCGTTTCCGCGGCGGGCAGATACTAACTGACCGGCACCATCATAGGCATACGTAATCAGCCCGGCGGCAGAATCTACTCCCACAATCCGGCCAGCTTCATCACGAATAACCTCAACCCGCACATCGGCAGAGTTATCAGCATCCGCAGCGGTTTCGGAGTACCCCGTTATCGCGCCGTGACCATCATAGGTCCACGAGCGCACCGTATCGGCTACCTGCGCCCGTATGAGCGCACCGGCGGCATCATAACCAAGCGAAGACTGCTCACCCGTATCAGTATTCGTGATAGCACTAATATTCCCCACCGCGTTCCGTGTGTAAGCCAGCGCGCCATACGGACTGGTAAACCCAGTGCGGTAACCGTCGGCATCATACGCATACGACAGCTCATACGCACCGTTGGAGGCGGCAGACTGGGCCTCGCCCCACGAGCGTGCTACCGCGGTGATACGTCCGAGCCGGTCCAACTCGTACCGAGATACCCACGGCAGGTTTTCGTCACGGTCATCGGCGGGAATACCGGCGGCATAGTCAGTCACCGTCACCGACCGGGTACGGCTATCACGATCTACCCGCAGCTGTTCAGTACCATCCACCGAATATGCACATGCCACACCAGAGCTGTCGTAGCCCCACGCATGTACCTTCTGGGCTGCATCAACCACACGCAATACACGACCAGCAGCATCGTACTCATACAAGGTTATAGCGCCGGCAGGATCCGTCGTCTTCACCATGTTCCCGAGCACATCGTACTCATAGGTGGTGATACGCCCGGCAGGATCCGTCACCTTCGTGACATTGCCAGCCTCATCGTAGGTATACCGGGTAACACCGCCAAGACCATTGGTGACTTCGGTAACCTGCCCGGCGGCATCGTAACTAAATTTGCGGGTACCCCAGGCAGCGTCTCGAATGCTGCGCACACGCCCACACGCATCATACGTGTAGAACACGTCCCCGCCAGAACCGCCAATAACCGAGATAACCCGCGAGTTTGCGTCATACGTAATCTTCTCGCTCATACCGGGCAGATTCCGCTCGGTCAGGCGCCCGTCGGCATCATAGGAATACCGAGTTGTAACGGCCTCGGCGGTTTCAGCACCCTCAGTAACAGAATCCAAACGCCCACAGCTGTTATACGTGTATGCGATAATACGCCCCGCAGGCGAAATCTGACGCACAAGCTGGGAGGCGAGGTTGTATTCGTACCGGGTCAGACCACCTTCGGCATCCAGGATTTCCACCGGATTACCGGCCGGATCGTAAACCACCAGCTCAGCGGCGGACTCGGGGGTATCGGTTTTTTCTGCCCGTGCTTTAGGGGCCTCCTGAGCTGCCTCCGTCGGGGAGAAAATTTCTTCACGCGCAACAGGGCGGCCAAGATGGTCAAACTTAACCCGTACGCCGTCGGTGCCGTCCCAGCTGGTAACGCTGCCGCTCTTGCGATCTGCCTGAGTACGCACGCGTACCCCGGTCGGATCTGTCATCTTCGTGAGCACGCTGGCGGCGTCGTAGGTGTTCTCCCAGTGACCACCGGCAGGATCGACCGTACGAATAAGCCGTGAGAGCCCATCCCACACATACGAGAACACGCCCCCATTGGGCAGGGTTACTGTGGCGACGTTTCCGTTTTCATCAAAGGTGCGTTCGGTACGGCGACCGAGCGGATCGATAACCGCAGTCATATCACCGCTGGGCCCGTACTCATAGCCCGTGCGTGCACCAGAGGGGGTCAATGACTGCGACCAAACGACGACCAGCAGTGTACTCGAACTTCCAGCGGGAACCGTCAGGGTCTTGCCGCCCGGTAATATTGCCAGCCGCGTCATGGGTGAACAAGGTTATTAGCCCTAGCGGAGTAGTAACCTGAGCGAGGTGCCCGGCAGCGGTATAGGTGAACGAGGTTGTGTTACCCTCTTGGTCGGCAAAGCTGGTCAGGTTACCAAACTCGTCATAATTCAGAGTCATGCTGACCCCTTCAGGGCCGGTCAGGGAGGTCAGCAAGCCGCCCTCCCAATTTAGTTCGGTGACCCCGCCCAGGGCATCGACAACGCGGGAGGGATTGTGATCCCAAGCGTTAGCGTACTCGTAAGTAATCGTTGAGATCGGAGTGACCTCACCGTTATCAGCCTCAGCATCCGCTGCATTGCGGCGCGCCTGGGTGGCTTCATAGCGTTTCTTCGGGTCCGTTTCAAACGCCGATATAGATACCGCCGTCACGCGATCGTACTCATCGTAAGCGTAGCGGGTATCTTGACCCTCTGGGGTAACATCGCGGGTAATACGTCCGCGGCTGTCGCTGATGCGGGTTGTACGAGAACCATCACGGTCAATCACCCGAATACGGTTGCTGAACCGGTCATACCCGAAGGATGTGCGCCCACCGTCAGCGTCAATAATTGCGGTTAGGCGACCGCTGTCATCGCTAATCCACACATTGGCTTGGGATCCGTCTTCATCAGCAACTTCGGTCACTCCGCCGTCAAGGTACAGGTACCGCACATCGCGACCGTACTCGGTGTGCTGATGTGCAATTCGGGCAGATTCATCATAGGTATTGGTCACCTCGACGGTGCCATCTGCAGCAATCACGCGGTGGATTAGCGCGTTGTCATCATGTTCGTAGGTGCGTGTTCCTGCACCACTAGTCACGGATACCAGGTGTCCGGCAGCGGTACTGCCTGCGGGGGCGTAAGCGTATTCGACACGTTCCCCTGCCGAGGTTCGTGCTACCGCGACGAGCCCATCCACATAGTCAAACATGATAGAACGGTTCAACTCATGCACCAGGGATGAGATAAGCCCGTCAGCAGCGCGCGTGACCGCCAAAGTGGTGCCTTCTCCGCCCGTGGAGCCAAGCCATGCGCCGGTGAGAGTGAAGAACCACAGGTGACCTTGGTTATCAGAGATGATATACAGGTCAGCTTCAGTGCTCAAAGCACAGGTCTCCAGGATGAACCGCCCCATAGGTGTGGTGGCGATTTCGCTGGCACCAGTGCGAGTAAGCCAGTAGGGATCGGTCTCAACCCGCGCAAAACCTTCACCAGCGCGGGCAAAGAACAGGTGACGGCCGTCCGGCATAATCCAGGTAGCGCCTTCATCAGAGAAATTCAGAACCGTATCAAGGTTAGAAGACCAGCCCGGGCCGAAAACCCCAGCCAGCGGCGGTAAATCATCGCCATTACCGTGCACAGCCAAACTGTTGTACATGCGCGTGACGGCACACGAGGAAGCGAGGTTGCTAAACGCAATATCGATTTCCTCTTCGATAAAGTTACCGGTCGCAACGTTGACCGGGTCATTCGCATAGCCGCTGGAGGTAGGCTGACCTACGACGGATGGTGCGGGAACCTTGAGATCTTCGCGGCTGCTTTTGATGGATTTATTATCGAGGGCAGCCTGGAGCGCTGCGTTAGAAACCGTGTTAACGGTGTTTTCACTGCCTGCTTTAGCGAACTCATCTGCGATTGTGGTTGCCCATTGATCTTCTTGATTATTGGCGTTGTTCCAGTTGTCGAAAGTCGTCAGAAGATTTTTCGCGAGTCGATGGTGCCCCACTCACATTTTCTTTAAAATTGGCGGCTTTAGCACGAATATCGCCGGGGACATTACGGAAATCCTCGAACAACTGATGTGAGGTTTTTGCACTTTCTCGCAAATCTGATGGCTTTGCTGAAGAGGTACCACTTGTAGAACCCGATCCACCTCCGGGAGCGCCCGGGGTGGGGTGCTCACGTTGACCAACCTGAGTAGTATCAATCGTGGTGTCTGGAATATAGGGGTCTGGAAGTTTTGGAGCGGAACCCCAGAAATCATCCCAGCTTTTGCGAAGTCCGAACCAGTCGTCTTCGTAATGCCGGGCGTCTTCACGAATTTTTGTTCTTTATGAGCGGCCTCTTTGAGGTTGTCTACCACTTTTAGCAAGCTGGTCAAGAACAGTGGCAATATCTTTACCATTATCAACGGCGATGTTGATGTTATTGTCATAGAGTTTTGAGAAGTACCCTTTGAACTCGACCATAGCTGTATCTGCTTTGGTCCTTTGACCAGGTACTTTATCCCGAAGGTCGCGCGCGGCGTTTCGGCACGCACTCGCGAGAGCATCTGACGTAGCATCATCAAACTCCACATCATTACGGTTGGCATAGTGAGGGCTGTTGCGATCTGGCTGGTCACCCATTGGAAGATACTCCTTCGGAAGAAATAAACGGGTATTAGGTTACCGGGATAACGTTGAATAAATGGTGTACGCCCATATGGGTACGACCATGAGTGTGTCTAGATCTGGTTGTAGGGAGCTAAAAAGCTTCCCTCGGGCTTCACCATGAGTAACGCCTGGTGTTTGGCCGAGGGAAGCTTTTTATATGAAAACTTGGTTGTTTTCTGTGTCTTATGCGCCGCCGCCTGCTTGGAAGATGTCGGTAGCGATCTTCTGCAGCTGTTTGTTCAGCTCAGTAAGATCCTGAGATGCTTTCTGCAGGGACTGGTGAGTGTGAGGCCAAGTCTCATTACGGAAGGTAGACGCTAGAGGACCGTCCCAGTTATTGGGATCAGAAAGCTGCTGGCCTTCGTTATTGAGAGCGTTGATCTGCTCGGTGAGTCCACCGGTGATGATGCTCTGAATTTTCTGGATGGCATCTTTGGCGGCTTGGGAACTAAGGACGCGATCGCTCATGGGCGTTTCCTTTCACGTGGTTGGGTTCTGCCTTCGGTAACAGAACTACATGGTGTAGTTTAGGTTTACTTTTTGCAGGTGGTCAAGGACACCATCACACCTTTATCAAATCTTTATTTTTCGTGTCGCGCCGCCTGTATAGCAAGGATGGACTAAGAATCCGCTATTTATATAGCAAGAACAGGTCATTCACACAAAAATCCTAGGTAATTGAATGTGATGAAAATATCTAAAATATGTCGCGCATATTACACCTGTAAAGTATTTCTATACACTAGCATTTCAAAAATTTTTATAGTTACCTATCGAAATAAGTACCACGTATCGCATGTGCAGGCGGCGGGTCGCTCTTTACCCACTGTTGGAGTATTGCTAGTGTTTCACCTCTTGCCAATAATGCTGGTGGTAGTGTGCGTGAGGCTACCAGATACACCGCCGAGGCTGCCGCATACCAGAAGCAGTTCAAAGTGAGCAATGAAGATATCCACGATCCTTCTGTCATGAATCGCTCTAGCGCACGTCAGTACCTTGTGTTTGGGTTGCTGCTAGGAATACCGTCGTGTGTGGCAGCCCTTTTAGGGATTGTACTTTTGATAGCGGATACCAAGAATAACTTGGTCAGTAGTCTTTCCATGATAGGAGTCGGTGCTTTTAACACTGCGCTTGCTGTTTTACTGTTTTTGAGCGGTTATAAGGCTCTCAAGCCTCAGAAGGAGAAATAGTCCTGGTTTCTGATTCTCTGCAGATCGCGACGATTAAGGTGCAGAATTATGATTATAGTCAGTTGTTTACTCCCACAATACTGCGGTAGAAACTAGAAGGGTTATCAATGGTGCAACAAAGCGCTCGTTATGCCAAGGGATGGAAGGGAATGCTCGTTTCTATTCTTGTTCTTGTGGTTCCTTTTGTAGTTATTATGCTGGCAATACATATTTTTCGTGATGATAGTGAGGGGGAAGTATAAGTACTGCACGGTCGAGAAAGCCTGGGCAGAATACCGTGCTGGCGGTGATACTGGAGGTAACAATGACTATACCCGGGTAGGGTGGGTTGAGACTCGGGAGTGTGGGAAATTAGCGCTTTCAGAGTCCCCGAATAAGGATCAATCAATGGATGATTATATGGCCTCCATTGAACCGGGAGGGTATTACAAGGTGTATATGACAAATGTACAGTTGAACTCTCCGGGGCTGACATCGGTGACTCGGTTAGAGAAAGCGGAGCGTCCCTAAAAGAAACGAGGTTTTTATCTTTTAGAGAGAGGAGGGGTGTGTTCGTGTATTCTACACGAGCACACCCCAGAGTGTATGTTTTTGATGACTTATGCTGTGCAAGAAGATACGGTATAGAGGGGGTACTTGTATGAGCTCTGCGTTTTATGGTCTGCTCGGTGGGTTCTTGGTGAACATCATGCCCGGGGCCAAACGTAAACAAGGACTAGAAACCCTGAATGTGGAACAGCATCGCCCGCCGATTGCCTATATCATCAGCTACGGGATACTCTTCATCGCGTTCATTGGACTCCCTATCTACTTTTGGATCAGATATGGGCTTACTGTAGAGGCTTACATCATTTCTGTGGTGATGGTCAGTCCTGCTGGTTTTATTTTTGTGGCTCATTGTCATAACTATTACCACTGTTTCACGGAAACTGGGATCCGCTGGCGTAACTGGCGACGGAAAGTGCGGTACTTCGACTACCACAGCATCTACAAAGTCTCCTATGAGCAGACGAGTAAGAACGGGTGGGTGAAGATTAGAAGTACCCAGCTGCCCAAGCACATCAAGTTGGGGTTTGATACGAATCAGTTTGATGCCACGATTCTTTACGCTCAACTACAGTACCGCCTAGAGACTGGGGTTTGGGTGCAGGTGTGGGAGGATGAACGATTCCAGCAAATCCTCTCCGGTAGGCCGGGGGTACGGTTTTTACAGGATCATGCTTGGGTTAAACCCCTCGAATTCCCCCGTGAGTCCGACCAGACTTTCGAGAGTAAAAGTTAACTTAAGTACGGCAAGTCCTGCCCTAACGGGGTTGTTGGCTAGTCTTGCTACTAAGAAGGCACTTCGAAGCGCACCATGATTCAACATCGCAGGAGTCCGTCTGTGCCCCTATACCAGGTGCCACAACGTGCAACGCTAGTACATACAGCCCTCTATCACCGTAATGTCGTAGCAGACCATGACGATTTGGTACACCCGACAATAATAGTAAAACTATATAAAAATATATTATATATTTATAATAATTAGATATATATAATTTATTATAAAAATATTTGAAAATTTTTACACTTATATATTACCAAGAATGCCGTAATATTACGACACGCGGGAAAAATTATGCATATAAAGGTTTTGAAATACCCAAAAATTATGAACGCTGATTTTTATCTTGTAATTCATGGAAATAACTATGTTCAACTATATATTTGAAACATAGCTTTTATTTAAATAACATTTTAATAACAAGGCTTTAATATCCTTGACCCTCACTAAAAAGCAAACATAAACTACCCAATAGAGTTCCCGCCGCACAGAGGCGGAACCCAACCACGTGAAAGGAAACGCCCATGAGCGATCGCGTCCTTAGTTCCCAAGCCGCCAAAGATGCCATCCAGAAAATTCAGAGCATCATCACCGGTGGACTCACCGAGCAGATCAACGCTCTCAATAACGAAGGCCAGCAGCTTTCTGATCCCAATAACTGGGACGGTCCTCTAGCGTCTACCTTCCGTAATGAGACTTGGCCTCACACTCACCAGTCCCTGCAGAAAGCATCTCAGGATCTTACTGAGCTGAACAAACAGCTGCAGAAGATCGCTACCGACATCTTCCAAGCAGGCGGCGGCGCATAAGACACAGAAAACAACCAAGTTTTCACACACCCACATACACAAAGCTTCCCCTGGTACAGACGTATACACCCGTCTCATAGCCGGGGGAAGCTTTATATCCCATGAAACTTTGCAGAAAATCTGCATAAGTACATTCTTTATTTCTTTTCTACTGTTAAACTCACTCACTCTTCACCGATATAAAAATATTCTTTTGAGACGAGGTTTTTGCCATGCCTATTCCCTCACCGATACCCAGTTCAAGCTCACCGAGTTATTGGATATCGCCCGATGACCCGCATACCCCTTCCTCTGGCACTACCTCGCAGTCATCACCAATCGTGGGAGACCACCACAAAGTCAGTAATACATTCCAAAACCAACATTCTCATGCCTCGGGCACGATTTCCGGTGATGCCGCCGGAGGGTCTGCAAGCGGAAACGTGCAGCAAGATACCTTCGCGCCTTCAGACCAGCACAGCCCAGATCTAGCGCAACAAGAGCCCTGGGCAAACCAGCCCCAGCATACTTTCCCGAACCCGCAGCAGGGCTCCAATGCATCAACAACAGCGAGCAGCCCTATAACCAGCGAAGGTTCTGGTGGAACGACATCACAGTCTTCGCCTATCTTAGGTTCTCACCCTGACTCTGCCGCACCACCAACCGCAAAGCAACGCCGTTTATGGGGGCAGCGGTACCCCTATCGAGGAAACATCAGGCAACGCCGCGCCGCAGAGTTCTGCCAGTGCGCCCGTCTCCACAGGAAGCACAAGTTCTGCTGGAGACGACTCCGGGGGATTTCAGGGAAGCGGCTCTTCAAGTTCCTTTGACGATTCTTCGTCTACTCAAGGGTATTCTGGAGATTTCCAAGGGAGCGGGTCCTCAAGCTCCTTTGATGGCCCTTCCTCTTCAACAGAGGATACCCCCAATCTAGCGGAGACGCTTCGGATCAGCCCCTTTCCGGTTTCAATGGGGCTGGAGCCAGCATAGGTGCGGCCACTGCGGCAGGCGCTGCTGGAGGAGCATCAAATCAGGATCTCCAGTGCCATGCAGGTGACCCAGCGCCTACTACCGCGCAGAATACTGGGGGCACCCCACCGCAAATGGTGATGCCACAATGCACGTTAAAGAAAAAGTGCAGTTCAGTGATGCTGACTCCGACACACTTCGCAGCGCCCTTGACGCGGCAGCGGAGCATTTAGAAACGCAACAAAGCAAGCGAACCGGTGATTTCTATACCGCAACAACAAATTTCACCGGTAAATATTCAGAAGACTTCGCGACCATTCATAACCAACTCAAAACCAACGCCACGAATGTCGCTAGTATGCTGCGTTATGCGGCAAAACTCGTAGACTATGTCAAAGAGTGTGCGCACGTTGAGAACCGTAACTGCGATAAGGCACGCGAATGGGACGATAAGAGCTGGTGGCAGGGAGTTCAAGACTGGTGGAACGACAAAGATTCACCTGACTACGAAAAACCCTGACAAGCCGGCAGCTCCCGCTGCTCCTGCTACCACAGCTGATACTCCCACAACCTCCGTAATCATCGGCAATGGTGAAGGTATGTCTTCAGCTATGCCAGAAAATCTAAAGACATACACAGACAACGCTACAACCTGTGAGTCTGACGCAACCAGTAAATATAATGCCATTACCAGTGCTCTTGCTGCATACCAAGGTTCCTGCAAACACGGTCAATTAGACATTAGCGCTACCGTCAATAGCCTTAACACCTGGATTCAGCAAAGCCAACAAGTTACGACATGGCTATCAGGGGTCGCTCAAGATTTCCGGGATGCAGGGAGCACGCTCTGGAAACCCAGTCCCACTTTCTAACGCCTTACCTCGATCAACAGATGCAGGCGCGTGGGCAGGGGAAACCCAATATTCAGCCCATTGAGGTTAACTACGCCGAGGTTTCTGGTGAGGTTCCGTCGTCAGGGTTTGCTAATGACCCCGTGAACGTCGCTACGGGTAACTTTATCGAGCCGGAAACCGACCTTATCTTTGCTGGGACGGTGAGTGAGTCTACGCTGTCGCTGACGCGTATGTACAACAGTCTGGCGGTCACCCATGCGGATGAGGTTCCTTCGGGCGTGTTCGGGCTTGGCTGGTTCTCGACCTTGGATACCCACCTGAGCTTTGGGGACGAGCAGGCCTCGTGGTTTATGCCCTGACGGACGCGCGGTGTTCTTTGATCGGGAAGGCGAAAGGTTTGCTCGTGCCGCACGGGAGCCGTGGTGGCTGACGAAGGTTCCCGCCACAGATGAACTATTTACTCGGGTGCGCGATGCGCAGGTGCAAGCTTATGAGCAGGCTACAGTCACGGGTGGCTCTGCTGTGGTTCCTGAGGTTCCGTTTGTGTGGATGGTGCACAATAACCAGCATGAGGCGTATTTCTATGCACCCTCTGGTGCACCGGTGGCGCGCCGACAGGGACACCTGAGCAGCCTGACTGTGTTCGTTCTGGCTGAGGATGGTACCGTGACGGATCTGGTGCATCCGGTGGCGCATCGCGGTATTCATGTGGACTATGAGCCCGCTGAGGAAACTGGTGGCGTGCGCCCGGTAGCGGCATTCACGTACAACACCATTGGTGAACGTGCCGGAGAGCCGGTGCAGAACGTTGCCTATTCCTATACCGAAGCTGCTGAATCCAGTGCCTCGGTGCAGGTATCTGGCTTGCTCACCGGAGTAACAACCGGTATCGGAACGCGTACCTATACGCATACTGAGCGGGGTTTGATTCACCGGGTGATTAACGCGCGCGGCGATCTTGAGGTCACGAACACCTATGATGATTCCGGTCGTGTGATCGCGCAGATCAGCGAATACGGGCGGGATATTTCCTATACGTATACTCCCTCGCTGACCACGATTATTGCCGATACCGGTACCGGTGAGAATGAGAACCTGTGGGTCTCCGACTCGAAAGGTCGCCTGGTAAGCATCACGGCGACCGACGGTACGCGCATGTCGATGAGCTATGACCGATTCAGCAACCGGATCAGCATTACCGAGCGTGACGGATCGCGCCTGGTGCGCACCTCCGATGCGCGTGGCCATAGTTAAGCGTGAGCGTACCCCTGAGGTGCCGATTCACGTACGCCTGGGATGAGCAAGATCGGCTGCTCTCGGTAAGTGTGCGTGATGCTCGAGATGTGAAAAACCTCAGCGATCCCATGCCGGTAAACTCAGTACCGCTACGAGGAAAGCTCCTTAGTAGTGAATCCAAACCCGATAGCTGTTCTTGATGGTGCCGGGAAGCGACGATATTCGAGTATTCCCCTGAAGGCGATGTCCTGAAGATTACCGATCCGACCGGCGTGTTTTACGGCTTTTTGAGTACGATGAACACCACGATATTGTGGCGATGCTCAACTCTGCCGGTGAGGCAATCCGTTTCACGCGCGATGCCGCCGGGCAGGTCACAAGCGTCTCGAACCCGCTGGGGGCTACCACCACGCTTGAATACAATGCCGCTGGTGTTCTGACAAGTTTCACGAACCCGCTTGGGGCACGCTGGACGCTCACCTACCCGCAGCAGCCGGTCGGCGACGGCGCGCCATATATGGTGCGTGCACATCATCAGCAGGGTGGCAAAGCCCGTGATGCCTCAGTCGGTGCTCTGCCTGAAGCAGTTACCGACCCGTCGGGAAATACCACCGCATTCACCTATACCGCCGGTGGGGATATCGCGACCGTCACGAACGCGGTCGGGGGCACAACCCGGCATGAGTACGATACTTTCGGGAACCTGGTGAAGATGATCACCGCCGGGAACCGGGTGTGGGAGTACTCGTGGGATGGCCTGTCCCAGTTGGTCGGTCTGACCGACCCTACCGGTGCCATCACGCGGTTTGAATACGATCGCGCCGGGGAAATTACTCAGGTTACCGACGCGACGGGAGTTATTTCGCATCGGTCAATCGAACGGCATGAGGGTGTTGAGTCCGTTACCGGTACCGGTGAAGGTCTTTTCTCGTCGGCGTTCTTCAAAGTTGATGTGCTCGGGCGCGTGACCGAAATCAGCCAGCAGGACGGTGCCTCCACGAAGTCTGCGTCCTCCTCACACGATACGTCTAAGGCGTCTACGGGTGCCGGTGCTGCCGGTGCGGGGGTTGCCGGTACTGCCGGGACGGGTATCCCGCATGGAGTATCCTCCTCTGCTGAGGCTATCGCAGCCGCTGAGACTGCCGGTGCCCCCTCACAGCCAACGGGTCGGCAGATGTTTACGTATGATGCTGCTGGGAATATCGTTGAAGCCCTGGACGCCAATGGTGGACTCACGCAGTATGTGCGTGATGCTGCCGGACGTGTCACCCGCATCATTAGTGCTGCGGGGCGGTTTACTGACTACACCTACGATACCTGCGGTCGTCTTGTCACCGAGAGCGTGGGGCTCAATGAGCCTGTGCGAGTGACCGATCCCGTCACCGAGGCGCCCTCGTGGGAGGAACCAACCCGGTGGGCGGTGACGACGCTGGTGTATGATGCTGCCTCGCAGGTGATCGAGCGGCATACCCCCGACGGGCTTGTGGAAAAGATGACCTATGATGCCGCTGGACGACTGATTAAAGTTCAAGCAGGACGCCGCGTTGCCACCTATGCGTGGGACGCGTGCAATCAGCTGGTGCGGGTGCAGGATTCCACTTTTGGCACCCGCCGCTACGCCTATAATGAGCTCGGCCAGCTGGTGCGGGTTACCGACGGGTTGGGGAATAGGACATTCTTCGCCTACGACGCGGACGGGCTGCTGACCTCGGTGACGGATCCGACCGGGGCCATCACAGAGTACGAGTACGATGCCGCCGGGCGCATCCTTGAGGTTGCGAAGAAGCCTCACCCGGATAGCACCGTTACGACTCCGGCTATCCGCACCACCTATACGTGGGATGCCGCCGGGCGCCTGCTGTCTGAGGATGACGGGGTGCGTACCCGCTCCTTCGAGTACGATGCCCGCACGGGTGATCTGACCCGCACGCTCATCGACGGCTCCTTAGCTGCTGAGTACGTCACGGGTACACCCGCGCTGCCGGGATCGACGATCACGTGGATGAAGGATCACACCGGGGATACCCCGGTGACGTACCGGCGTGTCTTTGATGCCACCAGGAACCTGGTCGAGTACACCCGCCAGGTCGATGGGACCGAGAATACCAGCGATCCTGGTACGGCTGCGGCTCTGGAGACGTTCACCAGTACAGGCTCGTATACACTCACTATGCGTATGATGCCGATGGGTTCCGCACAATGATGCTCACCCCCTACGGGTCTTCCCAGTGGGTGCTTGATGGTTCCGGACGCCCGATCCGCTCAATCAACACCGCCTCGATCGCTGACCCTGGCGTGCGTGAGCGCGAGTCGGTCATTGGGGAGTTCTCCTACGACGTTATGGGGCACCTGATACGTGCTCAGATCGGCGAGACGATCTCGACCTGGGAATTCGATCAGGACGGATTGGTGTCCTCCTATGAACACACCAGCGAGCAGGGTGATGAGAACACTGCTGAGGGTGTGCAGGTGATCCGGGACCACACCGGCCGGATTATCGGGCTTGATTCCGCGACGAGTGGGTTGGTGATGTACTCCTATGACGAGGCCGGGCAGCTGACCGGTGCTCGCGCTGACGGGTATGAACTCACCTGGGTGTATGAGAGCGGGCTCATGGTTGCCGAACGCCTCTACCACCACAACACCACCGAGGATGAGACCACTCAGGGCAGGGTTCTGCTTTGGTGAGCGTCAGTTCATCTATAACGGGCTCAACCAGCTGCTGCACTGCACCACGATTGAACGACCTTACACAGTGGGTGAGGGTGTTTCTGCCGCGTGGGTGAGTACCGAAGTGTCCTACACCTATAACGCAGCCGGGCAACGCACCGGGCAGAAGAGCATCGCCTCGGACGGTGTGACCCAAGAACGCACCTATACCTGGGGTATTACTGGTGCCTTGGCTACCGTCAGCGATACAACTACCGACGCTCGCGGTGCCGAGGTTCCAGGGCTGTGCTCACGTCTTCAGGTACACGCCGACGCTACCGGGGTTGCCACCGCGATCACTGGTAACGATCAGTGACGGTGCCGCTGCTGTGGGATCCGACCTCTTCCGCCCCGCATCTGCTGGGGGCCGGAAGCATCCCGGCTGCAGGGGCTGACGGCGGGTTCTCCCAAGCGGCAGTACCGGGCGGATTTGACCCCTGGAGTGTCCCCGGGGTACCCAACACCGGGGTCGGTTTTGGTGCCCTAAGCACCCCCGGCTTAGGAACCATAAGCGCTACCGGTGCTGCTGCGTCGCAGACCCCAGGTTTGCCCAGTGCGCTCGGTGCTCCCGGCATTTCGGGTGCATCCGCGCTGCTTACCAGCGTGGGACTGCCAGAAGGTGTATCATTCACCGGCTCCGGCACGCTCGCGGTGGGCGGGCTCGCACTGATGGGCGCACGAGTGTTTGACCCCTCGTCGAAGAAGTTCCTCTCCCAAGACCCGCTTCCGCCGATACTGGGCGCGGGCTGGTTCGCGGACTCGTACTCTTTCCTGGGGCATGACCCTATCGGCATGATCGACCCCTGGGGAACACAACCCGTCAGCCAGAACGAGTTCAAAAAATACACCCGCGAACAGCGCATGGAAAACTGGAAAACGGCGCTCACTGTGGTTGCCACCGTTGCGACTGTCGCTAGTATCTTCGTGACAGGTCCTGTAGGTCTCATAGCTCTTGGCGCTTTAGCTGGGGCAGCTGGTGGAGCCGCAAGCTCCATGAAGATGAAAGCAGATGGCAGCGGCATTGACTGGGGGGCAGCACGTAAGGGTGCCCTCAAGGGAGGCATTACCGGCGCCCTAACAGCTGGGGCAGGAAAAGTCTTTACCGGCGCCAGGGTGGAAGCCATGGCTTCAAAACTGGTTCCCAGCGGCTCAGTTAATGCGGTAACTAAATTCGCTGGCTCGAAATACGCCCCTGGAATTCTTAACGGAGGTCTAAGCGGAGGCGTACAAAACGTGACAGACTACGTGACCAACTCTAATGGGAATTGGACGGTCAAGGGAGCGCTGGCGACGGGAACTTCTGGCATGGTGAGTGGAGCCGCTACAGCTGGTTTACAGGAAAAGTTTAAAGGTGATGTTGTTAAACGAATGCCATATCTTGGTAACACCGAGAACCATTCGTACACACGTGCCGCACTGAAAGTTGGTGTGGAAGAAGTAGGAACTCGCGCATCCAACATGGTGACTAAACCTTTCGACCAGATCGTTCAGGATAAAGTTAAAAGCGACGCCGCAGGAAACCATTACGGTGGAAGCGATGCCCAGAAGAGCTGGTCCGGCAGCGTTCAAAAGACTGCTACCGATTTTAGTTGGAAGGATGGTGCTTCTTTGGCTAAGAACACTCAAGACGAAGCAACCAAAAATCCCCCAGCAACTTCACATCGTGCAGAAGGCGACCCAACCACCGGATATAAAGATGCCGAAACCTCAAATACTCCACGGCATCAGAAGAAGTAGATGGTCCTAAACACCGTGCAGAAGGTCCAGCTAAATAGAGGAAAGGTACCTTACTCACGTACCCTAACCCGTTACCGGTTCTAAATTAGTTTCCTGGGATACTCGTTCATAAGGTACGAATTCCATGTATAGATTTTTCGGTCTGTACACACCCTGTATTGTGGGTGTGTACAGACCGAAAACTTAAGATGGTCGTAATGCTTCGTGACCGCCCCGTACTTATAAGATAAGAATAATGTCTGCATTCCTAATATATTTCATCTGCTCCTTCCTCTTTATCATCTTCTACATCACCCGGGACGAGATACGTCGCGCCCGGGACAAACGCAGCGGAGCCCTCGTCAAAAGGCTCCCCCGCACCGAGCCCTGGGTCTGGAGCATCTACATCCCAGTGTTCACCGGAATGAGTATATACATGCTCACCCATCTTGCAGAATTCCAAACAATCCTTGTGGTTTTTTTCTGTTGGGGCCGTCCTTTTCGGTCTGATCGGTATGTACTACTACGAAACCAAATACCTCAGGTTCAACCCCGACAACACCATCACCTACCGCGGACTCACCGGAAAACTCCGCACCACCCCCATCACCGCCATCAACGAATACCAATACACCTGAGAAGGCGAACACCCACACAAAGACGGCACCGACCCCGACAGCATCTGGCTCTGGAACGACAAAGGCTACACCATCGCCGCCTACTCCCCACGCGGCATGAAAGAATACACCATCCCCGCACACCTATACTTCCGCTGCACCCAAGACCGCTGGGCAGACCCCAACAACCCCCACGACATGCAAGAAATCACCTGGGCCATCGAACACTACCCCCGCGTCATCGACTTCCTCACCGCAAACCCCCGCATCACCGGCATGGCCACCGGAAACATAGAACCAAAACTCAACTAGGTGCATGCTGACCGATACAGAAAAGATCCCTCACGGTAACACATATCGTGAGGGATCTTTTCTGAGAAAATGCTCTGCGTTACGATGCCATCTTTGACTGAATTTCAAGGTCGTCGGGGCATACCGTCTGTGCCAGCGCAAGGGCACCTCCCACCGCCACATAGCCGCGACCCGTGGTAAGCGCCACCGGGGAACGCCGCGGCAGGTTCAGCGAGAACATATCGCCGTCGTAATCAATATGCGGCTGCAGAAGCACGCCGGTCCGCGACTTACGTACCGCCTTCGTCCAGTGCGAATACATGGTACGCAAATCACCAGGCTTGCCCGCTGCAATAATGCGTATATACGGAGATTCCGCCTTGATAATATTGGCGATGCCCTCTTCAGCGTCTTCAATGCGCTCTGCATCGTCAATCAACAGGAGCACCGGCTCCTCGATAATCTCCCAATTCGGCAGCAAGCGAAGCAATATCCTGGGCGGTGGTTGCCTTCCGATCAAAATCACGATGCGCCAGCGGCGAGCGCCTGGTACACATAACCCATACTTGGGCGTTCGTTTCGCCGCGGTCGCGCTGTTTCATGACGGAGTCAGCGATAGCCTGAAGCAGGGTTGATTTGCCGGAACGCGGTGACCCGCCGATGAGCGCGTGTTCGCCTTCGTAGAGTTCCAGTGCAACAGGCTTGAGGTTGTGCTCGGCGATACCCACCGGAATAATCCAGTTTTCGCCGCCGATGGAGGGTTCAACGCCCAGCTGTGATAGGCGTACGAGAGAGGGCAGCTGTCCGATAACATCGGGTTTATCGACCGTGCCCCAGCGCTGCACGACTTGCTGAACGGCGTCTTCGAGGCTCATCTGCGGGTGTGCAACCTGGATCTGCCTGATGCTTACGCTGTCGACGCATCGTCCGGGAACCGATGCGGGAATGTCCGGTCCCTTGATCTTGTAGTTGGAGTAGTCGTAGGAATCGGAGAGGTGGAAGAGCCAGCGCTGCTGGGTTACATCATCAACGGCGGAGGGAATGCCTTTGAGACGGCTTGTTGCCATGATAATGTGCATGCCCAGCGCCTGGCCGTCTGCGTAAACGCGGTGGAACGCACCCAGGTAGTCGGTTCCGGTGTAGTCCATGAATTCGTCGCGCAGGGTACCGTAGCCGTCTACGAGGATAATGAGGTCACGGTTACCGCGTGGGTTGGAGCGGCGGCGTTCCATCTCGTTCATGAGGTGCCGCAGGAACCTTGTTTGCCTTTCTTTAGAGCCTTCGCCGGGGCCTACATAGGCGCTCACATGCGGCAGGTCTTTCAGGGGCGCTAAGGTTCCTGCCCCCATATCAAGGATGAGCATGTCGAGCTGGTCCGGGGGAGTGTTGAGGCAGAGGGTGAACGCCATAGAGGCTAGCCCGGTGCTGGTGCCGCTGCCGGGGGTTCCGACCAGGAGCATATTACTTACCTGGATATTCCATCCGGCGGGTACCTGAACCTGGTCTTCGGGAATATCGGCGAGACCGAAGAAGACGGTACTGCCCTGAACGGTTCCCACGATCGGAGTATCACTATCTGCGGGTGCGGGTTCGTCAATTCCGTAGAGGGGTTTATCGAATCCGTTCAGCGGCAGGTTATCGCCGAGCGCTTCGGGCCAGACTTTGCGCGGCGGGGCATAGTGCTGCTCGTGGTTGGCTTCGACGATGGCGTCGATCAGGTTGTCGAGGTCGTTCGCATCGGTCTTCTTCGGTTTCGGCAGTGCACGCGGTGCCGACGGAATGCCGAAAACGCTTGTCGAACGCATTTCGATGGGGTCGCGTTCGACGACACCGCTGAACCCGGTTACCAGCGCGGTCTGAATGGGGGTGATGTCGGTTTGCCCCAGTTTGATGTAGGCGCGGCCCATCTGCGAGCGCTCGATGGATGCGGCGTCCGGCACCTCAATCACGTTGGAGGAGTCTTCTTTGGACTGCACGCGCAGCGCAACACGCAGGTTGGTGTTCGCCAGGATGTCATTGTTCACCACGCCAGCGGGCCGCTGGGTTGCCAGGATCATGTGCACGCCAAGGGTACGACCCACGGCACCGATGCTCACGAGTGAGGTAAGCACGTCGGGGAAAGTCTTTGGCGAGCATGGCGAACTCGTCGATGACGAGAAGCAGGCGCGGCATGGGTTCTGGCGGGTTGGTGGCGTGGTATTCGATGATGTTGTCGACGCCTTCCCCCACGGAGGCGAAGAGCCGCTGCCGCCTCTCCATTTCGGCTTCGAGGCTGATCAGCGCACGGTTTGCGAGCTGTTCGTCGAGGTTACTGATGGTGCCGATGGTGTGCGGCAGCCGTTCACAGGCTTTGAACGCCGCGCCGCCCTTGAAGTCGATCAGAATGAAGTTGAGGCGCGTGGGGTCGTTATGGGCCGCCAGACCGGCGACGAGGGATCGCAGGAATTCACTCTTACCCGAACCCGTGGTACCGCCGACGAGACCGTGCGGACCGTCTTTGACGAGGTCGAGGGTGTACACGCCTTGGTCGCCAACGCCGATTTCGGTGCTGTATCCGGTGGATTTCTGCCAGGTGTTGATAATCTTTTGGGCGGTGGGCGGCGTGCCGATGCCGGTGAGCTCGGGTAGGCGCACCAGCCCGGGCAGACCCGCACCGGGGATGATGAGCTCGGGGTCGTCGAATTCTGCGAGCATCCGCGCCAGTTTTGTGACGTAGTCAAGGTCGATGCCGCCGATAATAACGTCGTTGACGGTACGGCGTTTCTCGGGTTCGTAGAAGGTTGCGGCGGCGTCTTCGTCCACTGTAACAACTACGGTACAGGAGGCGGGAAGCTGCTCTTCGGACGAGGCAATCACGATGCCGAACACTTTATGCACTACTTTATCGCGGCTGGACTGGCGGTGCGGGTTTTCACCCCGACCGTACCCTAAGAGTTTACGAGCTGGGGCATCACGGCCTTCAGTGAGTACCTCAGAGTCGATCACCAGCATCAGGCCGGGGGTTAGCAGCCCGTCGATGCTTTGCTGCAGGTTTTTGAGCATAGCGTTGGAGTGCTCGTAATCCTGCGAAATCCATCGGCCACCCGTGGAAGATCCGCTCTGTCGGGTATGCGGCAGCCACGAGGTCCACGACCATTCGTCTTCTTTTCCGCGGTCGAAGAAGACACCTAGGGTGAGGTCAGCGGGTCCGCAGTGAGTCACGGACTGCATCACGAGGCTGCGCGCTAGGGCGAGGGCGCCTTCCCTATCACCCACGATGCCGATAACACCGGCGTCGGTCAGGTCGGCGACCATGGGGGCTCCCATAAGCTTGGATGAGTCGAGAAGAGTTTTAATTTCTTTCTCGGGTTCCTGGCTTGAGGTCAAATCGTTCTTAGGAATCCAGGCATAGTTACCGTACCCCACATGGAGCGTCATAAAATCAGAGGCTTTAAAGCGGCGCTGCCATACTTCCACGCTGGGAAGCTCGATGCGCCGCGCCACGCTGGCGGGGTCGGGTGCGAGTTCCTGCAGACGCAGACGCTCGTAGTCGTAGATGTCGTCGAACTTGGTTTTAACCTTGTCGAGTTCTTTCTCGAACCGGTTTTCTTCTTCTCGCTTCTCACGTTTGAAGCGCATTTTCTGCTCGAGCCACATACCAATGGCCGCTACCGGGCTGAGCAGCGCAAAAAGCGCGTAACGGATTTCGCGCATCATGGCGACCATGGCACCGGCGAAAATCAGTGGAGCAAGTACCGTGGCGATACTGAATTTTGAGGGTTTAGTAACGTTCTTCCGCTTCGGTATTTTGACGGTATCTGATTCGGGCATAAGAGCCGCGCGCGGCGGACGGTTGAAGGGTGCCGTGCGGCTGGGGGTCAGGTTGGGAAGCGACCCTGCGCGCGGTGCCAGGGTTTCAGTGAGCTGCGGGCGCACAAGCAGTGCCACTCCCCCGGCGTAGATGACGGCTTCGTCGTCTACTTCTACCCCATCTTCGCCCAGTTTTGCGCCGTTCACAAAGGTTCCGTTGGTGGATCCCGAGTCTTTGATGAGTACCCCGTTGTCGGTCTGGGTGGCGGTGAAGTGTTCCCAGGATGCGCTCTCGGTTTCCAGCACAACATCGGCCTGGGGGGAACGCCCCGCCACGAGGGCGCGACCGCTTGGCAGGGGCAGGATGCGCCCCGCATGCAGCCCACCCGCGACGGTGATGGACCATCCGTGAATGGGTTCGGCAACCGGCGTGGGGGCGTATCCGATGGTGCTGCCTTCAAGCAGCACGACGGTATCCATCGTGGTGTCACCGGTGACCGGCTGGGAGTCTACATAGAGCGGGTCGTCAGCGGCTATCTCTGGGCCGCCCGCCGTGTAGACGATCTGCCGCAGCGTGGTGTTCTCCTGCCACGAATCGAGTTCGATACTTTTCTGAAAAGATTCGAGGGATATTTGGATTCGCATACTGTTCCTTTGACGATCTCACAGCCCTGTACAAGACGGCATCTTATATTCTTTATTTGGAATATATACTAGTCAATTGCTATTCATTGTAGGTTTCCGTTCGAGTTCCACGCTCTGCAAACCAGACGATGCGCGGTTCCTGATCGTTGCTCGGCTCGGGCCGCAGCCCCAGACTCTGCTCCGTAGCATGGAGTGTCTGCACGGGCGCAGTCGTTGGGTTTTCATGAGTGAAATCGAGTGCGTCGCCCGCAATCGCCTGAGCGGCATCGAGCCTCATGCTTTCCAGCACGCGAGTGACCGCCTCCGGCTTGCGTTCGTGCACCTTATCGATCGCATAGGCGAACGCCAGCACCGCGTTGTGGGAGCGCGCATCCGCATAGGGAGCGGCGGATTTGAAGGCTTGGTCATCCTGCAGGGTCATGTAGGATGAATCCTGACCCATAACACGCACCGCTTCGAGGAAGGCGGCGAGCCCGCGCCCGGGGTCATCGGACTGCAAAGCCAAAGAGTCTGACATGTTGTACCCGACGGTCGTCAGGTTTGCCGAGACCGTGCCGCCCTCAGCCACAAGGGTTCGCGCGAAAATGGGCGATACGGCTTGCGGGCTCAAAAGAATCTGAGCCGTCACCCCGGCGTATTGCAGCTCTTTGACGATTTTTGGCCTGGCGAATTGCCGAGCCCGAAACGAAGATATTCGCCGAAGCCCCGTAGCTCTGGGACTCTTTCTTGACGTCTTGCGCCAGCTCACGCACATCGGTATCGCGGTCGTACGCATGTTTGGCGGCAACCTGCGGAATCTTCACCTCAGTATCCTTGGGAGCTATCACGATGCTCTGGGTACTCGGCTGCGAAGCCTGCATATACGCCTGCGAAAGCTGCTCGGGGGTGGGCGCCAGGCTCCAGACTCCGCGCCCGGTATCTACGCTGTCGTAGACCTCAATCACCGGGATGCTGCTCTCACGTGCCGCGTTCGTCGCACCCTTTTAATATGCTCACCCGAGGAAGAAATAATAATCCCCTGAACGCCCTCAGATTTGAGTTTTTCGACGGCATCACGAGCCCCGTCAGGGTTCCCTTATCGTTAGCGACCGTCAGCTGAACGGGGGTTTTACCAAGATCCAGACGATGCGCGGCCACCGCAGCACCCTGGGCAGGGAGCACCCATTCGGAGCCTTCCGCATCCTCGCCGTAGGTCATAATAATCCCGATCTTGGCGTCGCGATTATTGTTGTTCGGCAGCGTAATTTCCTGCGGAACAACGGGGGCTATCGCCCTCGGTATCGCCGGGTGCGCGCAGGGGCCGAATATCCGGTCGCAGCAGATGAGCTGCCACCACGATAACCAACAACAAGACCCCTCAGAAGGGCACCCCAGCCAATGATGGTCAGGGGTACCCTTCGGGAGGTTTGTTCTTCCTCAAGCTGAGGCTCTGGGGTCACGCTACATGTCCCCAATGTGGAAGGTGTAAACCACCTTCACTTCGGCCTTACCACCGTCAGGCAGGTGGAAGGAGGGCAGTGACTTGAGCTTCTCCAAGGACGCCTTGAACTGTGCCTGCCGCAGCTGCACGGCCGCAATGTCCTCGGCACGAACGCTGGTGTAACCCTGCGCGTTCTGTGAGGCAAGCGCCAGCTGGAAGTCGGCGGCACCAGCTTTCGCGGCGTTCGTCTTCAACGCGCCCAGCAGACCCGAACCATCGACTCGGCTATCGCCCAGGTCAAGGATAACCTTGTTGAGGTCGTCGGCAAGAAGCACGGATGCACCCGCCAGGTCGCGGCTGGCGTTTCCGGTGCGCGCATCCAGCTGCTCCAGGGAGCTCTGGGTGACCCCATCCAGGGATGCCTTGAGGTTCTCAACCTTACCGGCAATGTCACGGCGCTGCGCTTCCAGAGAGTTACCGGCATCGCGCACGATTACATTCGAAGCTTCCGCCAGACCGTAGATTGAGCTGGTGAAGGAATTCTGAATGGAATCGGCACCTGCCGAACCCTGAGCCGATACCTGGCGGATCTCCTGCGAAATCAGGTTGTTGATGTTCTTGCTGGTTTCGTCAGCAGAGTCCTTGAATGCGTTCTTGAGAGCTTCCGAAAGTTCGGAGTGCTGGCTGGAAAGTTCATCCAGGTTCTTACCCAGTTCGTCGGATGCGCTAGTCAGCGACTTGAGCTTTTCATCCAGGGAGTTCGGGTCGTTCTGGCGATCATCGCGATCACGGTTCTGGTCGTCACCTTCGCCCGCATACGCCTTCTCAACCGAGCTGAGCGCGGAATCCAGAGAGTTCACCTGGTCGGAGAATCCCTTTGCGTTCTGCGCCAGAGGGGGTGGTCGGGTTCTGCAGGTCGGTTTCCTTGATAACCTCGTCCCAAGCGCGTGCCTGGTTGTTCAGGCGCTCGTCCATAGCCTGCCCGTAACCTTCGGGCGCCTGGAGCTTGTCGGCAGCAAATCGATGCGCTGCCGGGACTACGGGGGTGCCGCCCTGGTTAGCGTTGTTCCCGTTTTGGTTATTGTTCGGGGTGTTCTGGTTCTGACCGTTTCTGATCGTTTTGACCGTTCTGGCCATTCTCAGTCGGGTCGTTCTGCGGGGTTACCTGCGCACCGCCCTGACCATTCTGATCGTTCTGACCATTCTGGTTGTTATTGGGGGTGTTCTGGTTATTATCCTGATGACCCTGGTTCTGGTCGTTCTGGTTACCGTTGTTCCCGTTTTGGTTATTGTTCGGGGTGTTCTGATCGCCTTGGTTCTGGTTATTCTGATCGCGCTGCGGGGTTCTCGGGGTCTCACCGCAAGGCGTAGAAGTCAGGTAAGAGCGCAGGCGGTCTACTTCCTCTTGCGAGAGCTTGCCGCCGTTTTCTACCGAAAGCTTGCAGAGTTCGTTAGCGATATCTTCGTTCTGCTGGTCTATAGAGTTCGAGTTTCCGCTCACGTCGTTGCGCGCCGCCACGGCCTTGCTGTGCAGGCTGTTGAGCGCCTTGGTGAGCTCATCCGAGGTTTTCTTGAGCTCATCTACCGACCGGCGGCTAGACTTGAGCGATTCCGTGACGTCACCGTTCTGCTGGTGGTCTCGAATGGCTTTCTTGCCTTCATCACTCTGCAGGTACTTCGTCAGGTTGTCTACCTCGCCGCGCAGGGCACGGTAGTTCTTGTTGGCACCCTTGAGGTACTCAGGCTGCAGCTCGTTCACAAGCTTCTCACCATTAGCGACGAGACCAATCAGGCTTGCCTGCGAGGTGACCGAAGCACCGTACAGGGAGCAGGTGACCGAAGAACCATCACGGCAGACCTCAGGGGCTGGGGTTGTCCGGCCCGATGGTCTGGCGCAGCGAGTCCGCGAGGGCATGCTGGCAGTCGCCGCTGGCATCGGCATAGTTGTTGAGAATCTGGGAAAGCTGCACGAGGTTGCCGTATACGCTCGATCCGCCTCCGGCTGCACCGCGATCGACGGTGCATGACCCGTTTTGATGCGAAACCGAGACATTCGGAACCTGCGAGGTATCACCCAGCAGGGTATCCATCGTGTTCACGGTGCTTTCCAGCTGGCTGATGAGCTGGTTCTTGTTACCGTCGGCAGTCTTGGCAAGGTCATCCTTGAGGGACTGAATTTGCCCGTCAAGCTCCGCCATACGCTTGGTCAGGCTCTCGCTGTTAGCCTGCAGGTTTTTCGCGGCATCCTGACCCAGGGTGTCCGAGGTGTTGTCCAGGCTGGAGCGCAGTTCGTTCACCTGCGAGCTGGCGCTGGTAATCGTCGAATCGACGTTGTTCACCAAGTCGATAGTGCGCTGAAGCATCGCAACCTGGTTGGCGTCGTTCTTATTGAAGCTGTTGTTGAGCACGCTCTCACCCGAAAGGTCAGAGGCGAACCCCGGCTGAACCGCAATATCGAAATCGGGTGCCTTGAAGTCCTGCGCATTCACCTTCAGCGTGAACGATGTGCTTGCCCCGGAGGTCGGAGGCGCCAGGATCGCACCCCACTGCACGTTCGCCTTGCCGTCCCCGGTCGTGCTGATCACGCCGTTGGTTGCGCTGTCGTCCGTCTTATCGCCAGAGGTAATGATCTGGTTGGATTTCACGTTATCGAGCGAAACCGACCCTGCCACCGTAAACGGAACACCGACGAGCGCCTGGTTGGTGCGTTTGGTGCCGCCCGCATCGTAGCTTACCTCTTGGGACTTGAGCGTAAGGTTTTCGACGGTGACCTTAATAGTCAGCTCGCCGGAGTACCCGTTCAGGTCTTTCAGGTTTGTACCGGTGCCTTTGGAGCTCTGGTACTGGGTGCTGACGCGCACCGGGACGTCGTTAATAACGTCCTTGACCTTGAAGTTGATGGTCTTGCTGGAGCTCTTGTGCTCTTGTTCATTGACATAGATATTGTTGGTGTCAATAGCAGAAACGTTACCGTTGCTCGCAAGTTTAAGATTCACGTTCTGCAGCACGTGCGTGGGGTTTTGCACCTGCTGTTCGCTCTGCTGGGTCGTCTGCCCGGGCGAGGTAGGATCACTATTCTGCTGGTCTGACGAGGAGCATGCCGCAAGGAGCAAACTGCCAATGACCCCGATGGTTAAAGGCACCCGCACACAGCGGCTCTTCCACGTCAGCCGTGATTCTGACGCGTCGAAGCGTGTAGACATATGGCACTCCGGAAGGTGGCTGATTTTATGGACAGTAATGTTGCATCGTATGTGTGTGGCGTTGAGTAAACCGTTCGAGGCAACTTAAAGGTATTCTACCGCGCCATGAGTAGAATGTGCGGGAAATATGCCAATCTTAACGCTCTGTCGCACGATCAACAGATGTTCAATTACCGTGATGTAATACTGAAAGCGTTACTTTGCAGATTTGTGAAGTTACCCACCTGAACGTTGAGCTTGCACTGGGGAGCAACCGATAGGGCCGTCACATTTTTCTGATCCGCTGAAATCGACAGGTGACCGGAGCATCCGTCTGTGAAGGCGATATCGCCCGTGTCCGGCGCCAGCGAGGTAATGGCCTGGGAGGGGGTGCCGGTCTGCGGCAGCTTCATGAGCGGGTTCAGGTCATCCTTGCCGCTGGGCCACACCGGCAGCAGGGTAACCGGTACCGCCGATTGGTTAACCACGCGGTTGGGCACCTGCACCTCAATCTTCTGGATGCGCTGAATGGGGTATGAAGCCGATTTCACGTCCGGGTCGCTAATGGCGGTCTGGGTTTTCTTGGTGATCTCGCCCAGCCATTTTTCGAGGCTCTTCTGATCGGGAATATCGATATCGACCTTGGCGCTCATGGTTACGGCTGAGTTCGCCGGAATCTTAAGGTTACTCACGTTCCAGGCGCATTTCGTGTCCAGCCCGGTAATGGCGGCCTGATTTTTGCGGATCTCCTCGGCCTCACTCGCCTGGTTCCATGTGGTTTGCGGGCAGGAATCGGTGCTCAGCCCGGGAATGACCTGCAGAATATCGCCGTGCAGCCCGGATTTTTGCGTCGAGTACTCAAATTTCACGGTCGCCGTATGAGACGACGGGTCATAGTCGGCCTCCAGGCGGGTGCCTAAGCCGCTCGGCAGGGGCGAATTCGTGCCTGAGGATGCGGTCCAATGCTCTTTTGGCCCCTCTTGCTTCTTCTCACCGGAACTGTTGATAAAGACGAAAACGCACGCGCAAATAAGCGCCAAAATACCTAATATCGACCCCCACACGAGCGGGCGTTTGAGCTGTGAGGCAACCGTTCTCGGCTGCTCATTCTCAAATTCTTCGTCGATTTCTTCCTCTTCGACAACCGGCGCCTCGGTCACCGGGCGGATAATCGTCTGATGCGAGGCTTCACCCAATTCGGGCACTTGGGTGCCGTAGTTATCCTGCGCGGCTTGAGCGGGTGCCTGCTCGCCGCCGCGAATAACCGTGCGCTGACGACCACCGGTGCTCTGGTTTTCTGAGGCGCGTTCCTCATACTCGAACCGGTCAGCATCCTGGTATTTCTTGCGCAGAGCCCGAACCTGCGCCACAGCCTGCGCGGCCTGCGGGCGGTTCTTGGGCGATAGGCTCATAAGATTCTCAAGGACGGTGCGCACATCCTCGGGAAGGTGATCGCTGATCTGAACGGCAGAATCCGCATCCACCAGCGGAACGGCGCCGACCAGAAGCTCGTGCAGCATAACACCGGCGGAATAAATATCGGCTGAGGAATCCGAGCTTCCATAGGCTTTACGCTCGGGCGACATGTAGGCGGGCGTACCGTAAAAACCCTGGCTCTCCGTCTGTCCCCATGAGCGTGGCGATACCGAAGTCGGCAACCCGCACCTGCTCCACGAGGGCATCACCGTAATGCCCCGATAAAAGCACGTTATCTGGGCTTTATATCTAGGTGCAGAACCCCGGCACGATGCGCGTATTCCAGCGCCAAAAGCACGCGCTCGACAATGCCGAAAGCCTCGCCGGGCAGCAGATTCTTCTGCTTCTGCAAAAACTCGCGCACGCTTCCGCCATGCTGGTATTCCATGACGATCGCCAGATTATCGCCCTCGACCACCATGTCTTCGATAGGCACGATGTACTGGTGGTGCAGCTGCGAGAGCACGGTGCGTTCGCGCACGAACCGCTCAAGAAATTCGCTGTCTTTGTGGTACTCGGGCTTGAGGAATTTAGCAGCATACAACGCCCATGAGCCTTTACGTGAGACCGCCCAGACGGTGCCGACCGTGCCGGAACCTACCGCACGAATGAGCGTGAAGGCGGATCCTAGCGGCGCTCCTTCGCGCATGCCGGTTATTGCATCGTCCACGGTTGCTCCTCACGCTCTAGTGCTCGGGTAGGTCTCACGGCTATACCTAGTGTAACCGGCGCATCCGCAAGATTCAGCCTTTTGCTCACGGTCAGCGGGGATTTTAAGGGGGTATAAAACGGATGGCGCTCTTGGTGCTCTACCCGCCAAAACCCCTGCTCAACACGCTCTTAAACGGTTATGACCTCACCGTTTTCGCAAAAACGGTGAGGTCATAAGGCGTGATGCATGTTCGGTGTCTTACGCCGCGGCTACTTTTGCCGACGACGGATCACCAAAACAGCACCAGTGCCCAGAAGCGCAACGCCCGCGATTACCACGGGAATCACGGCAAATCCGGTATGCGCCAGCGCGTTCGAGCCCGCGGATGCACCGCCTGCAGACCCCTTGAACCACGCCGGATGCGCCCGAACCTGAACCGCCCGATACGCCGTTCCCTGACGATCCGGTGACCGTGCCGTTCTCTGTAGTTGTACCAGCCTGGGTACCCGCCCTCTGAGCTGTTCCCGGGTTCGCCGCTTGCTCAGAACCTTGCGGGTTCGTGCCCTCTGTACCGTTCTGCGGGGCTGCCGAGGCATCCTGCGGTTCGGTCGGGTTGTGCGGATGCGCCGCATCCGCCGAGGGCATCGGAACGCGCACGGCGCCCTGAGGGGTGCCCACCCGTGCCGAGGAGTCTTGCCCGGTCTTCTGCCCGGAGGATGAACCGCCGTTTGCGCCCTTGCCCGGTTCTGGCGCTGCGGTAAAGGAGCATGCGTTGCTTGCCTCATTCCCGACGGCGACGGCAAGATGCTGGACTTTACTTGTGATCTCGGTACCGTCTTTGAGTTTTGCGGTGTACTGAACGTCAAACATGTAATGCCCAGGCTCGGTAAACACCCAGTTGGCGTGCGCGTGGGTTGCGTAGTCAATCGATATACTATGTTGATTTTTGGTCGAATCCAGCAGAACCTCGGGGCCGGTCAGCGACTCGGTGAAGACACCGAACCGCGCGCCCTTCGGCATGCTGCGGGGCACAACGTGCAGGGTTACGCCGCCGTCGAGCCTACTGTAGTCCACATCCTGGGTGCTGTACCCGGGCCAAGGCAGCCCGCGCATCTGGGTTTGCGGAAGCCCATAAAACGCAGTTCCGACCGGTCCAATAAAGTCGAGTTTGGGCGAGTTCATGTGCTCGTTGCGGCTGCGGCGGGCACGATCACTAACGGTCCACACCACGGTATCCAGCGGGCGCACCACCGAGTCCGCATCTATGAGTCCGCTATCGTCTTTGAGCCCCAGTTCCAGCCGGTTATCACGCAGTTGTGCTTGAAGGTCCAGGTGCCCGTCGCCGATTTTATAGCGGCCGTCGATCTTCCCCGCCTCGCAGGTTGGCATGGGGGCGGGCGCCTTCGGTGCGGGGTTTTGCGTGCGTTGTGCATCCCCATCTCGCGAGGGAGTCGGGCTTTGCGCTCGGCCGCTCGGGAGCCGCCGGGGCGGGGGATGCGCTGGGCGGCGCATCGTTGGGGTCGGGACCGCTCGGGTCAGCGGAGGGACTTGGCTGGGGTTCCGGGGTGTGCGAGTCGCCCGGCTGGGGGTTTGCGGCGGGCGCATCCGCACCCAGCGTTCCCGTGGCGCTGTAATCGCCGCCGCGCTGATAATTCTGGGTGAGTTTCACCTGTGAAGTGCGGGCATTCATATCGGGATGCGGCAGCACTTTCACGATAAGCTCGCTGTTCTCAAAGTAGCTGTCTTCCCGGTAGGTGAAGCGCGCTACCCCGTTGTCGATCGTGGTTTCTATATCGAATTTGGGGTATTCGTAGTCGTTGGGGGCGTAGAATCCGCCCCGGATAAACCCGCGAACGTTAGGGTCGGCGAAGGTCACCTCAAGCGTGCGGTACCCTTCCTGCGTGGAGGGCACGGTGCGCACGGTGTAGTCGCCGCTGGCGGGGGTGTATTGAGCGGTGGGAAGCACGGTATTGCGCTCATCGGGCTCTTCAACGGGCCAGTCTCCGGTGCCGTCGTCGCTGTATACGCTCTCGGCGTGCCCGGGTTCATAGGCGAGCTTATGCGAAATCCAGCGCGCGCCCTCGTTCCCGCTTGGGGTGAAGACAGCCTGCAGATGCGAGGATTCGCCGCCCATCATCTCGCTCCAGGTGGCGGTGCCGTTTTTTTACCTCAAGGTCGGTGAGGAAGTACCCGTTGTTGTACAGGGTCAACGTTCCACTAAGGTTTTTTTATCGGCTGCGGTGAAGGTGATGTCGCTGAGTTTATCGTCGGCATCCTTGTTCTTCGCAGGGTCGGGATCGAGCTTATGGGGTGCCACGGAAAGCACGTATTTGGCTAAGTCCAGGTTCCCGACGGGTGCAGCATTGTAGCGGTCAATGGTCGGTACCGCGTTCGGGGTTCCGTCACCGAGAATGGGCTTTACGCCCACCCACCTGCCACACGAGTTTTTGCGGCGGGGATTGGATGATTGATCCGTCCGTGCCGCGCGCTACCGTGCGATAGGTCACCACATAGCGCCCGGGTCGTGTGAAGGTTGTGGTGTTATGCGTGTGGCTTCCTTTGCTGAGCAGCCAGGAGTGCCACCCGGTACTCGTGCTTGATAGGATGCGGTTTACGTCCGCAGGTCCTTCATCGGGGTTGTAGCGAAAAAGCTCCATGCGGCCGGGGCCTTCAACCGAGAGAATATCGGTCGCATAAATGCCGTCACGGAAGTTTTCAGTAGGGATTTTTGACGGATGAACCCAGCCCCGCCCAGATGGGATCGTGATTGCCCCAGGTCAGGGTGGGCGCCATGTAGAGGGTCTGCCCGGGTTCGCCTAGAAAACGCAGATTGGGTGAATCAGTGAGGGTCAGAGTGTATTGGGATGCACCGTTGCGGCCATCCCATCCCTTCCCTACCCAGTTGACGGTTTTGTCGAGGTCATAAAGATCGGCACCGGTCTTATAGGGGTTTGCTTCGTTTTTGAGTGCGAAACCGCCGTTTTCCCAGTAGGTTTTCGGGGCATCAACATGACCCTGAGTAGTAATAATGCGCCCGTCGTCGGGTCCCGCATGCGCGGGGAGCATAGGCGATGCGCCAGCGAGAGCCAGCAGAGCTACTGCGGAAATACGAGCAAGGGATGCACTCAGCGCACGACGATGTGTGTATTTCGTGTACATGACAACCTTTCTCATTTTGCATACACAGCCTATCACTAATTGAGAATAATTGTCATAATCAAAATAGATATGTATAGTGATTCTCATAATCACACGCGCCGATGCGTCGTGAACTCACACACCACACCGTCGTTGGAGGAAAACTATGCGCAGATCCGCCCCGCAAATCCCGCCGCGAGAACAACGCAGCCGCAAAACATTTACCATCATCGGAACCACCGCCCTGGGATGCACACTAGCCTTCTCCCCCGCTCTGCCCGCGTTCAACACGGCACCGGTGGCGCTCGCACACGAAGAACACAGCGCGGGTGCAGCACAGGCAGAACCGCGCAGTTACACCGGGAATTACATTGTGCGCGGCGTGCATACCGAACTGCTCAACGCCGAGCTTCACGACGGAAAACTCACCCTAAACTCCAAGGCCGAAACACAGGATGGTGAAGGCCTTTTCAACCCCTCCACCACCGTTTTCAGCCTGCCCGGCAACGATCAATCCCAAACCCGCGTAGCCGCCGGATATGATTTCATTGCCCCCGAAGGCGCCCCCATCTGGTACATCTCGCAGAAGCATACTGATGGGCTTCTCTACCCCGGCTTTAGTGCCGAAAACATTCCGCAGGGCGCTCTGAAAAACAATAAGATCACGGTTGAACTCGTCAAAAGCGAGGTTCCCGAAGGTGCACGCGCCGAGGTCTTTCAGGAGGACCTGTCCGGGGCATCGCGCATGTTCAGCACGGCGGATCGGCTAGCGCCCTACGAGCTTGAGGCGGGTTCTCATGTGCATGCTGCGTGGGCGTTTACCGCCGCCGGAACCTACCGGTTCACCTTCCGCACGAGCGCCGAGCTCGCGGACGGCACGCAGGTTCACGCTGAGGCGACCTACACCGTTGTGGTGGGCGAAGTTCCGCAGGATATTTTCGAGCAGGGGCATCGGGCACAAAACCCGCAGGGCTCCGCCGAATCAGCTGCCGCTCAGCCGCAGCATGAGGAAGGCGGTGAGCAGGCGCATCGGGATGCCGCCCCGAATGAGCGCTCATCAGAGGAAGATCACGGCGCGGGTAATTCCCGCGCGCAGCATCAGGTGATCGAGCCCGCGCATCAGGATTCGTCGAGTGTGGAAGCCGCCCCGGCTCAGCCTGATTCTTCAGCGGATGCGGCACCCAACCCCCAGATTGCAACGGGTGATGCCCCCGCGCCCGATGCGCCCGCCCCGGCACCGCAACAAGCCGCTCAGAATGCAGGTGCACCGAACCACACGGTTAACGGGTCAAATGCCCAGAATGTTACCGCGCCGACCGTCCGGGGTGCGGGTTCTGGCGGTTCAGGGGCTTCGGGCAATACCGCGCCGTCTTCGGGTTCTCGCGGCGGGTCTTATCCCGGAACCGAATCCGAGAAGTGCATTCCGACCGAGGTTGTCGTTAAGGATTCCGTGCAGTCACGAAGCACCCAAAGCCCGGCGAATATTCCCGGCACTCTGCCGATGGTAACGACTGCGGATCATGCCGCGGCGGATCGCGCTACCGAGGGGCATTTTGACGTTGGTCCGGTCTTGAACGGTTCCACGCTGAGTTCTGCCGTCAAAGATGATCGGTTCAGCCCACCTAAACATGTGTCACCCGGCTCTTTAGAGTTCGTCCTCGGCGATGCTGCGAAGCTGAAATTCCCGGCGGGCATGGAAGATATTGCCCCCGCTGGAAGTACCGTGCACATGATTGGGGCAACCCAGCAGGCAGGCGTGCCGTGGCTGGGATGGAGTACCCAGGATCCCGAACTTCTCAAACAGGCCGATGGACCGGTCACCATGAGTTTGAAAGGATTCGACGGCCCCGGATCAATGTCGGTGTTCCTCTCGGGCAATTTCGGATCCGCCGGTCAGAAAGTCTTCGATTCCCCGCGGCGGCTCATTTCAGGTTCCACTGAATACGCACCAACACAGCAACTGGGTGTTTACCGCTGAGGGCCGCTACCGGGTGACGATCGGTTGGCAGGTGCATCTGAAGAACGGGCAGACCGTCGAGAGCACATCGACCCTGAACTTTACGGTGGGCAATGCCGATAATCCGGCGAAACCCCGCACCCGCCCAGCATGAGAAGAACGCGCCTGAGAACGCCGAAAAACTCGACTACTCATAAACCTGCCGAACAGCAATCCCAGCGGGGTGCTGTGGATGCGGCAAGCGGTATTGTCACGAAGCCGGACGGCACGAAGGTACGCATTGTCGGCAAGACCGCCTCGGGCAAGGACTGCGCCCTCACCAACCAGGAGCTTTAAAAGGACGCGCAGCGAGGCCGCTGCCGCCGGGAAGCTCGCCAACACCGGGGCAGGGGTTTTAATCCGTTTATGGTCAGCACCTCTGTGCTTGCCGTCGCGCTGGGAGGCATGATCGTATACACCGTGCGCCGCCGCAAACGTCATCGAGCTCTAGAGGTTCACGCCGTCAGTCTTGCACACCGCAGCGCTCACTCAGTTCCGCTCAGCCGCCGCGCTTTCCTGGGTTTTCTGCCTGTCTGCGCGGCGTTAAGCGCCTGCACTGCACAGAATACGTCCTCAGGGTTTTGATGCCGACGGACGTCTTCAGGTGGTGGCGACAACCCCGATTTTTGGCGGATGTGGCGCGTGCTGTTGGCGGCGAGCGTGCTCGGGTACACGCCCTCATTCCCAATGGCGCAGACCCGCATTCCTATGAGCCGAGCCTGCGGGATGTGCGCGATGTCGCCTACGCGCGGCTGGCGTTCACCAACGGTCTGCTGCTGGAACAGCGCAAAATGGCGGCGATGGTGAGCTCTAACCTGCCGCAGGGTTCGGCGCAGGTGGCGGTTGCCGAAAAGGATTGAGCAGTACGGCGGCAAGCTTGAACCCGTGGTGGAGGATGCCTCGCTGGATTCTATCTGGTTGGGGCTGCGCGTTGAGGGCACCGAGCCTTCGGGCGCATCCGCCAGCCATTCCGCTGAGTCGCCCTCAGATTCGGATGCTTCGGTCGCGTTTTCGGTTACCCGTGTGAAGGGTCCCGGGCAGGTTGCGGCGTTTATTACACAGACCTTCGGCGCGGTCGAGATGATGTGCGATTCTCAGGCGCGCGGCACGCAGGAATCCGCGCAGGATGGTGTGAGGGTGCGTACCGGCGATATGGGGTCGCTGGAGCTTCCGCTGCAGGCGCATACGCATCTTTCGTGGGCTTTTGCGGATGCCGGTGTGTACGAACTTGATGTTCTGGCAACGCCCGCAACGCGCCCGAGGGGTGCACCAGGCACAGGGAACACTGCATGTCGTGGTGGGTGAAGACCCTGCCGAGGCTGCCTCTCGTCTGGGTGCAAATACGACCATTTTTAGCCTCTGGACATGCGGATATAGCCGTTCAGGCATATGCACGGGGCGGCTTGTGATTCGCGCCGATAGCGGCGGGAAAAGTCACCGAACACGACCTGGCTCGCACGATCATTGCGGTTCCTTCGCGCACTCTGCAGGAGGTTCCTGCGGGTGGCCAATACGGGTTCTTGAGGGGGTCTTCGCGCGAGCATCGGGGGCAGGTGTATTTGCTGGCGCAGGCGGTGCTTGGCAAACATGTGCACGGCGAGATAGACCCGCATATATGGCATTCGGTGCCAAATATGAAGGCGGCCGCGCAGGTCATGCGTGATGCTCTCGCCGAGACTGACCCACCCGGAACCAGCCTGTACACGGCGAATACCGAGCGTGTTATGCACGAGCTTGATGAGCTGGACTGGGAGATTCGCGGCATCTATGCATCTTTGCCCGAAGCCTCGAAAAACCTGATTACCACCCATGACGGGTACCGCTACCTGGCGAGTACTTATGGGCTGACGGTGGCGGGGTTTGTGACGCCGGTGGCGGGCAGTGAGCCGAGCATCCAACAGCGGCAGCGGCTGCAGCGCACTATCAGGGATTTGCGTGTACCGGCTATATTCCTCGATCGGAATACTCGCACGCGAAGCCCAGTTTTGCGCGAGGTCGCCCATGAAAACGGGGTTCAGGTGGGTACCTTATATTCCGATTCGCTCGATGATGAGGCACCCCACTATGCGGATATGATGCGCGCCAACGCACATACTATCCAGCGAGCGGTTGGGCGGTGAAGTCGTATTCTCGTCCATAGCCACATATGCATATACATCCATCAACGTTGAGGAAGAAGACATCCATGAAATATTCTATTTTTGGAATAAAAACTAGTCAGAAGGTTATTTCATTCGCTTTATGCGTGGGTCTCACAGCCTCTATAGCCAATCCGGCATATGCCGATCACACGCCCGCGCCGGGTGCATCGTCAAGCACGGCAGCCACAAGCGATAACCTCAGCAAAGAGCAGAAGGCTCTGCAGCAGACGCTCTCGCCCGAGCAGCCGGTGGGCACGGGACGCACCGAAATTTCGAGCGGGCATGTTGATATGGGCCCACGTTTTACAGACGGTAAGTTTCAGCTCATGATCCATGACGATCATGCCGCTACACCCATCTGGCGCAGCGTGGATGATGTGCTGTACCGCGGCTCCGATGCGGCACGTCGCCAGGTTCCTGACGATGACCGTTATTCGTTTGTGGGTGCACAGCCCGGCGAGCAGGTGTATGTGATTCCGCAAACCGAAACGAAGGGGGTCGTCTGGCCTGGCTGGACCACTCAGGACCCGGGGCTTGTGCAGAAAACCCCGCGCGGGGTCACCCTCACCCTAGAGCAGGTTCAGGGACCGGGGCAGTTCACGCTGTACCTGGAGAATGGGAACTTCTCGAAGCCGCAGGTTTTGTGGGATTCGTCCAAGCACGAGCCGCAGGATATATGGGTTGAGAAGAACACGCACACCCACGCCAATTGGGTGTTTACCAAGCCCGGCGCCTATCTGCTGAAGGTGACTGCCCGTGCGGAACTTGCGGATGGTTCGGTTGTTTCCGATACCCGCTATATGAAGTTCGCCATCGGGGATTCGGTGACTGCGGACGAGGTATACACTCTGGCGCAGCAGGCCACGGATCAGGCACCGGCGGGCGAATCGGAGGGCGCGCACTCTGCGGCGGCTTCCGATAGTCCGGGGGCCTCATCCGGCGGGTTCCCTGCCCTTCCGGTGGCGCTCGGCGCGGGGACTGTGACGGTACTTGCCGCAGCGGGCCTCTTCATGATGCGCCGCAATAAGACCGCGCAGGCGCAGGCCGAGCGCATCATGGCGAACGGAAAGGGCGCGCGGGATGAGTAAAGGTACCACCGTGCTAGGCTCCAAAAACGACCCTGCGCCATGGAGTGAAAATCCGACGCTGAGCATCCAGAACCTCTATGCGGGGTACGGGCGGCGGGCGGTGCTGCGGGACTTTTCGCTCACCCTGAACCCCGGCGAATTTGTGGGTCTTCTCGGGGCGAACGGTGCCGGAAAAACCACGCTGTTACGTGCCATTATGGGGCTTCTGCATCCTGCCTCGGGGAGCATTCGGGTGCTGGGCAGTGCTGCGCGCACCGCGCGGGCGCGCATCGGCTATGTGCCGCAGAAGCACCAGTTTCAGTGGGATTTCCCGATCACCGTCAAGGATGCGGTCATGACCGGGCGAACCCGCGAGATCGGCTGGTTTCGTCGCCCTAAAACTGCGGATTGGGTCAAGGTTTTTCACGCCCTAGAACGCACGGATTTAATGCCGCTGAAGAACCGTCCCATCGGAGAGCTTTCCGGCGGGCAGCGGCAGCGGGTGCTTCTGGCGCGTGCTCTCGCGGTTGAACCGGCGCTTTTGCTTCTTGACGAGCCCTTCACGGGGGTGGATGCGCCTACCCAGTCCGCGCTCACTAAACTGTACCGGCAGCTGGCGGGCGAGGGCGTGACGATTCTGATGTCTACCCACGATATTGTGGCGGCGCAGGAGTCTTGTTCGCGGCTGTGCGGGGTGCGCGGTTCTTTGAGTTTGGACGGCAAAGCCGAGGATTTTTCGCCGCAGCAGCTTTACGCCTGGGTGCACGGCCGCGAACTTGAGGGCGAGGGAGAAAGCACAGGCAAAGGTGGAAACGCGGGCACAAGCCCATCGCCCGAGATACTTGTACCGGGCGCAGGCGGCAACTCGACCGGCGGCACCCGGCAGGGGCATCCTACCGGTCATCGTGTAACCCCGCAGGAGGCAGCGGCATGATTACTCCCCTCGATTTCCTGTTTGACCTTTTCAACCCTTCCCTGGCGTTTCTGCCGCGTGCCCTCGCCGCAGTGACGCTGGCTTCTTTGGTGACGGGCGTGGTGGGGTGCCATGTGATGATGCGCGGCATGGTTTTTATTGGCGATGCGGTTGCCCACTCGGTGTTTCCCGGCTTGGCGGTTGCGTTCGTTATCGGCGGCAACCTGGTGTTCGGGGGTCTGATCGCGGGCGTTATCACGGCGGTTTTGGTGGCTATTTTTAGTCAGAACCAGAAGCTGCGAGAAGATTCGGTAATCGGTATTTTCTTTGCCGGTTCGTTCGCGTTGGGTATTGTGATTATTTCGCTGGCACCGGGGTATTCGGGGTCGATTCAGGATTTCCTGTTCGGTTCGATTGTGGGGGTTTCACGCGGCGATATCGCCCAGGCTGCGGCTATGTCCGCCGGGATTCTGCTGCTTCTGTGGCTGTTTCATCGGCAGCTGGTGACGGTGAGCCTGGATCGTGAGAGTGCTCGCGCGTTGGGTTTGCCGGTGCTGTGGCTGGATATTCTGCTGTATGTGCTCGTGACGGTTTCCGTGGTGATTTCTTTGCAGACGCTCGGGAATGTGCTGGTGCTTGCGCTCATTGTGGTTCCGGCCAGTGCATCGCGGCTCGCATGCCGCCGTTTAGGTACTATGATGCTGTTCTCACCGGTTTTCGGCGTGCTGTGTTCGACGGCGGGGCTGTACTTCTCGTGGGCGTTTAACCTGCCGACTGGCGGCACGATTGTGCTGACGATGGTCGCCGCTTTCGTGCTGGTGTGGGTGTTTACCTGGATGCGCCAGCGGGCCAGGCGCATTCCTGAGACCGCCCATTCCCTGCCGGTTTAAGGCTTTGCCGCGCCCGTCTCAAGGTTCTCACCGTCGCCTGTCAGGTCAGCGAGAAATAGTCTGCGATAACATCCCACCGGCGGCGCAGCACGTGCTGATCCGCGAAGAGTGTGGCGTCGCGGTCGGTAAGATGTGCGTGCACGTTCCGGTAGAGTTCATCGCGCAGGTCGTTCATCGTGTTTACGGACAAATACCCGAGCACATCCGGCAGCACAGTATCGAGGCGCTGCTGCTGCAGCTCCTGCTCAGTGAGCGCCACATAGTCCGCCAGATCAAAGGTTTCCATGAACCGATGAGCGGCGGTGCTGAAACGAGTGAATGCTTCTATCTTGAGCGTCCCATCGGGTCTCAGGTAAGTCATTCTCGCTTCGTGATTTACAAATTCGTGGTAGCGGGGGTGGCCAACGCTTATAAAGTACATATCGCCGTCATGCGGGGAGGGCACAGATCTAAGAGGCTGATCGAGGTGTGCCGATATTTTTCGCAGGGTTTTACGCCATTTTTTAGACATCACATAAAACGCCGGGATGCCGCTGTAGTTCCCCGGCGTATGGTTGAATGTTGCGTAGAGAAAAGCAGCCCGAAATATGAGGTCTTCACCGTATTCTTGGGTGAATCCGGGCTGATTTTTGCGTGGTTTCGACCAGCCCAGTGAGCCCAGGTGCTCGCGGAATGCTTCACCGCTGGCAATATCCCGGTATGTGTAGTTGTCCGCCATGCTATCCCCCCATATACAGCCTATTTTTAGCAACCACCCTACCATTTGCGGGCGCGTCCATGCGTTTATCGTCGTGTTTTTCTGCCGCCCATGAGGGCTTTTACCGGTATCGCGCGGTGATGCCGTGGTTGCCCTTGACCTGCTGGAGGGCGTGGGTATTGGTCTGGCGATCAGTATCTTCTTCGTGCTGCAGGGCAATATGAAGCGTGCCTACTACCTCAGCCGTGAGGAGCTTGCGGAGGCCGACGAAATTACGCTGGATTTGGCGGAAGAGGTGTCGTTCTTGAACAAGGCGGCTATTAAGAAGACGCTGAAGAATATTCGCCCCGGCTCGAAGGTCACGATCAATGCCGAGAACTCTTCGTATATCGCCAGCGATGTGCTGGAGCTGATTGAGGACTTCTCTAATGTTTATGCGAAGGAGAACGATATTGAGGTAGTACTCAAGGGCTTCAAGTCGGATTATCACGATGCTGAGCGTGATCGCCACAGCCACGTGAAGGTGGGTCATAGCGCAAGTATCTAAGCTATGAGGCGGTATCTGTGCGGTATCGCCCCCTCGTGCATGTACGCGAGCAGGTGGTTTTTGGCCGAGCAGGTAGGAAAATACTACCTGCTCGTACCAAAAACCACCTGCTCGCGGTATAGAGCGCATCGCGCATAAGCCTGCCATTCTTACAGTCACCATAACCTTAAATGTAATCTGCGTAACATCTAGGAAGTTAGGGATTTTTCCGGTTTAATGAAGGTACAACCTATAAAGAACTCTTGATAGGTTGAGACTATAAGCGATGATGCTGTAGCTACAGCCCCTCATAAAATCTCAGTTAGGAGTCACCATGAAGGCAGTTGTTTACCACGGTCCAGGCAAGCGAGCTTGGGAAGAAGTTCCAGACGCCACCATCCTTGAACCCACCGACGTCATTGCTCGCGTTGATACCACCACCATCTGCGGCACCGACCTGCACATCCTCAAGGGTGACGTTCCCGAGGTTGAAGAAGGGCGCATCCTGGGCCACGAAGCTATCGGCACGATTACCGAAGTCGGCTCTGCGGTCACTGATTTGAAGGTTGGCGACCGCATCATTATTCCGGCGGTCACGAACTGCGGCAAGTGCTCATACTGTAAGGACAATAAGCCTTCGCACTGCCAGACCGTGGGCGGTGTCGGCTGGATTTTCGGGTACATGATTGACGGCACCCAGGCTGAGTATGTGCGCATTCCTTACGCTGAGACGTCGGTTCACATGGTTCCCGAGGGACTGACCGACGAAGATGTTCTCTTCCTCACGGATGCGCTTCCGACCGGTTTCGAGATGGGTATTCTCAACGGCAACACCAAACCCGGCGATACGGTGGCTGTTATCGGCGCAGGTCCGGTGGGTCTGGGCGCAATTATGACGGCGAACCTGTGCGGTGCCGGGCGTGTGATTACCGTCGATATGGACGATAACCGCATGAACAAGGCACTGGAACTGGGCGCAACCGATAAGGTAAACGCCGCCGATCCGGACTTTATCGAGAAGATTAAGGCCCTCTCCCCCGACGGTTTGGGCGTGGATGTGGCGATTGAGGCTGTGGGCGTGCCGCAGACCTTCGAGACCTGCACCAAGATCGTGCGCCCCTACGGCAACATTGCGAACGCGGGTGTGCACGGCAAGCCAGTGGAGCTGCCGATTAACACCATGTGGATCTCCAACGTAAACATCAACATGGGTCTGGTGAACTGCAACACCGTGGGCAACCTGCTGAATATGGTGCGTTCGGGCCGCCTGAACGCAAAGGCGATGGCAACCCACTACTTCACCTTCGACCAGTTCGAGGAAGCATACGACCTGTTCGCAAACGCCGCCGAGCATAACGCGGTGAAGGTTGTTATCTCGCGCGAACCGATTAAGAAGTAGGGTGTAAGCCCCTTAGCTAACCCCTCCGGGTTCTTTACCGTCCTTCCCGGAGGGGTTCCTTTCGCCCTCTTTCCCAGAGCCAGCCATATTTACCGGGGGTGGTGCACTGTAAAAAGGCTCTTTATTCCAATAAAGCGAGTTTTCCCCATCTTTATTGGAATAAAGAGCCTTTTTATGCAGGAATCTGCTCAAGACGAGCGTTGCTTTACCGACCCTTCGCCAGGTTTTCGAGCTTGGTCACCAGCGCATCAGTGTCTCGGGATGCGCTGCTGAGCACACGATAGATCACGCGCCTCTGTGCAGCCTGGCGTACCGCATCCCGACCTTGCGGCACTCCCCCGCCAGCGCGGGTACGCTCATCGGCTAACTCTTCGGCACGCATGGCGGCGTAGTTGATCTTGGCGGCGAGCTGCATCCTATCCCGTTCCAGCTGAACACCAGCCCACGAGACGGGCCTGCTGGGGAACGGGCTGTTTGATTCGTCCGCTGCACCCCGGATGCGCTGCGCCTCCTGGGTCAGCTGGGTTGCGTCTACCGCGTCGCCAGCCTGTTTGTACATATCAAGCAGAATATGGAAGTTCTTCGCCTTCTCGCTGAGATACTGCGCGTTGGTTGCCGCGCCTTGAGCTTCGGGGTTCTGGTTCTGATTCGACGGGGTTGACGAAGCCTGCGCGGCGTTCGCAGCCGGAGCGGTCAGAGTCGAACCAACCGCGAGCGCGCCCGCAGCGGGAATGCCAACAGCGGCTGCGCGCAGGAATCGGCGGCGTGAGGTACCCAGTTCAGTCATATGTCCTCCTTATTTATGCGGTGTTAAAACACCATGAGGTGCAGAGTCAGCGCCATTAGGATAAGCGCCAACGCCGCACCTCATGATGCGAAACCGGTAAACCGGTTGGTAGTTTTTAACCGTAACTCACCTGAACACGTTTTTTAGTCAGGGTACGGTTATGCACTACCGTGTTGTCGAGCAGGTTACAGACTGTGTGCCGCTGCATTGTCTCATGCCATCTTTCTCGTTCTTTTTTCTTAGAAGTCCACGAGCCCCAATCTCGCTTCCTCACACAATTGGCTGCGAATTATTGAAAGCGACTGGCATTTTCACGATCAGCATCTTCAGATGCCTGAGCTTCTTGGGCTCGTTGCTGAGCCAACGTTTCGGCTTTTTGAGCAGCATCATGCAGCTGGCCGCTGATATCTTTGACAGCAGCCTCAAGGGCAGGATCATCAAATGCTGCGGCATCAAGATCGAAGCTGTCTGCTAGTTCTTTAGCCCTCTGAGCTTTCTCCTGAAGCTTCTCAGACTCTACTTTCATCTTGGCACCCAAGTCAGTCTCTGCATTCGCAGCTGGGGCCATCACCAGGTTCGCTCCCAAAGCAACCACACCGGCAGCGGGCACACCAATAGCGGTAGTACGCAGCAGCTTACGGCGGGAAAGTCCGGTATTTTCGAGAGTCATAATATCCCTTCTTCACGTATTTTTAGGCATAGAATTCGGGTGCCCGTGAGTAGAAGATAAATTTCAGCGGGCCCCGTGCGTCGTAACGCCTCTTTGCAAGGGGTTAACTCGACGTACTGGTTAATCTCGTTTTGCAACTCATCGATAGGATTGCTTCCGCCAATTAACGTAGTACTTGTGATCAAATCACCATAATGTTTTTGTAAAGCTCCGATGAGTTCAGGAGTAATCTCTCCTCCTATATGCTTCAAAGGCAGGCGCCGCCCACTACTGAGCCATATATACATGTGGAAGATGGTGGGTGAGCCGACAACTTGAGCATCATCAACCCATTCCCAACCACCGACAATACCTGGGCAGGAAGGCTGCATAGCTGAAGGCTGAGAACTAATGACTCCATCAACCACAAGGTGAGCATCGAGAGATAAAACATTCAGCTGAAACGCTGCAGACCTGCTGAAGTCTCTTCTCCCCACCAGCCATCAACTTCAATCGCATTCGCACTCGTCGCGGTCACCAAGGTCGAGCCAAAGGCGAGCATACCCGCAGCGGGTACACCAATGGCGGTAGTACGCAACAGCTTACGGCGGGAAAGATCGGAGTGTTCGTTCATCATTTTTACCGTCCTCACTCATCTAGAAAATGCGAGAAAAATCAGGTAACCGATGTATTTTCAGTATGTTGAATTAGTCATAGGTAACCACGATAAGCTCGGACTGAAGCTTCTTAATGGTGGGAGACTCCTCGCTCAATACCCCATCCTGAGGGAGGTGATAGCGCGCCTGAAGTGCCGAGATAGTCTGCGGACCCATGAGCCCATCCTGGGTTACCTTGAGCATGCGCTGAAGATGCTTGATAGTTTCTGAGCCGGAGGCGGCATCATCAGAAACCCAATCCCAGCCACTCGTCAGCCCGGGGTTAGCACTCGCCTGAGATGCAGGCTGACTTGAGACGATACCATCTACCACCGCAAGCTCAGCGAGCCTCTGATACATACGTGTAGTTTCACTTCCCCAGTAACCATCAACTGCCATAGCAGCGTTCGCAGCTGGCGCGGTCACGAGGGTCGAGCCAAAAGCGAGTAGACCTAGCGGCAGGAACGCCAATAGCGGTGGTACGCAACAACTTACGGCGGGAAAGTCCGGGATTTTCGAGAGTCATAATATTCCTTTCTCAACTAAGGCTTATAAAAGGTTGAAGCGATCTTGGCACCAGTCAAAAGCTCACAAGCCCCAATCTCACTTCCTCACACAACTTAGTTGCGAATTATTTATTCAAAGAGGCTGGCGGCGTCACGATCAGCATCTTCAACAGCCTGAACTGCCTGGTCTCGTTCTTGAGCCATCGCTTCAGCCTTCTGCGCAGCATCACGCAGATCCTCAGCGGCAGAATCATTAATCGCGATGTTATCCTGGTCAAACTTATTTGCTAGATCTGTAGCTTCCTGGGCTTCTTGATGAAGCTTCTCAGATTCTGCCTGCATTGCGCCTGTCGAGTTATCAGCAATCGCTGCATTCGCCGCCGGAGCCGTCATAAAGCCAAGCGCTAGCAAGGCACCCACGACAGGAACCACGAGCGAGGTTACGCGCATCAACTTACGGCGAGGACGATCAGACTTACGAAGTATCATTTTTTCTCCTAAATAGTTCAATAAGGACTGTGCACTATAAAAAACCGGTGAAAGAGCAAGACCGGGTTTTAACCGACGTACTGATTAATCTCATTCTGCAAAGCCTTGATAGTCTCTGAAGGTCCATCCAAGCGACCATCTGCCGTGAGACCGTAGTGATTTTGTCAAAGGCTTTGATAGTGTTGGGACCAATCGTGCCGTCAGCTTCCACGCCGCCCAGCCAACGCTGCAGGTAATAGATGGTGAAGTCGTAGCCTTGCGCTCCCCCATCGGATTCCCACTGCCATCCGCTGCCCAGCCCAGGATTGGCAGACTGCTGCGATACAGGCTGATATTTCACAACACCGTCTTCATACCCGTATGTAGGCTGACCGAGTTCCTGCGCAAAGATTTTGAAGAAAAACTTTTGAAGCTGCGAGGTTGTCTCAGAACCCCAATAACCATCAGCCTCAAGCGACTGAGCAGCCGGGATGCTGACGATGCTGGACCCTAGCGCCAGAATGCCTGCGGCGGGAACGCCTACGGATGCGGTGCGCAGCAGACGACGACGCGAAATACCAGAATGTTCATTCGGCATAGTGGATACCCTCCTTTGCGTATTTTCAGATACAGAAAAGCTAGAGCTGGAAGATGCCTTCCTTGTCGGGATGATGGAAATACCACTAGATGACCGATCCACCCTCCCGACACGTGAAGAACTGTCACATTGGATTAGCCAACGTACTGGTTGATCTCCTTTTGCAAGGCCTTAATGGTCTGCGATGGAGCCTCCAGAATGCCACTGCGGGTAAGCCGATAATGATCCTGCATGAGCTTGATGTGTGTAGGCGAAATTTGGTTGTTGTGCAAAGGTTCGCCTTCTCGGGTCAAAGACGCATTCCCTTCTTGCGTCTTTGCCTCAAGAGTATCGTCTGGATCATGAGTCAGCCACATAAACATCAACTCGATAGTGGGAGATCCCTTGGCCTGAGAATCTTCTACCCACTCCCAACCACCAACGATGCCGGAGCAGGAAGAAGCCATGCTCGAGGCTGAGAGCTGATCATGCCGTCAACCTCCAATCCAGCGCTCAGAAAGGCATTCAGAAACTTCTGAAAACCTGTCGAGGTCTCCGAACCCCAGTAGCCGTCAACATCAACGGCATTAGCGCTCGGGGCGGTCACAAGGGTCGAGCCGAAAGCGAGCAGACCAGCAGCAGGCGCGCCAATAGCGGTAGTACGTAGCAGCTTACGGCGGGAAGAGCCCAGGATTTTCGAGAGTCATCAGGAATACCCTCCTTTGCATATTTTTCTGGTGCAGGAAGTTAGAAAAAGCCTTGTCGGGGCAGGATTCTTATGTGGAAACAAGCCCCGACAAGGCCCTATCGTCAGGTTAAACTAACCAACCCACTGGTTAATTTCGTTTTGCAGACCTTTAATAGTTTTGGAGGAATCATCCAGTACCCCGTCAGTCGGAATACCGTAATGCTTTTGTCGCGCAAGAATAAATGAATGGGTAATACGATACTTTTCGGTAGAGTTGTCAACACCATGGCGCATATCGCCCAGCCACTTATGCATCCAGTACATAGTAAGCGAACCAGTCGCCTGATCGTTTGGCACCCATTCCCACCCGAATGTAGCAAGACCCGGCTGTTTCATGTGTAATGGCTGAGCGCTTATGACACCATCCACAACAAGCCCAGCTTCAGGATACAAAAGATTCATAAGACGCTGGACACCAGCCGAGGTTTCCTTACCCCACAATCCATCAACAACCTTAACCGTAGCCGCATTCGCGCTCGTTGCAGTCACGAGGGTTGAACCAAAAGCGAGCAGACCAGCAGCAGGAACGCCAATAGCGGTAGTACGCAACAGCTTACGACGGGAAAGTCCAGGATTTTCGAGAGTCATCAGGAATCCCCTCCTTCGCATACTTTCAGGCACAAGAAGTTAGAAAAGACCTCAAAACGGGCAGTAAATGATCACAAACTAATTGAGCCTATCAAGTATTTTATGAGCAGCTGGACACCCGTTTGTTATTAGCGAAACTTTTAACGGCGTCTAGAACATTAGTTTGACCGAGATACTGATTAATTTCTTTCTGCAAAGCCTCAATTGTCGGTGATGGTCCGTCTAGTGCTCCATCCGCTGTCAGCCCATAATGGGTTTGCAGGGCACTGATAGTCTCAGAACCAAAAATCCCGTCAGCCCCAACACCTAGCCAAGTTTGCATCGCAACTATTGTTTGAGAACCAGATGCTTGAGCGTCATCAACCCATTCCCAGCCACCAGCAAGACCGGGGCATGAAGCCTGCAGGCTTGACGGCTGAGAACTAATCACACCATCAACGCTCAAGCGAGCACCCTGTGTAACATTTAAGAAATTTTGAAGCCCCCTGGAAGTTTTTGATCCCCACCAGCCATCAGTATCAACTAGAGCGCAAGTAGCCTCTGCGCTCGTTGCAGTTACCAAGGTCGAGCCGAAAGCGAGCAGACCAGCAGCAGGCACGCCAATAGCGGTAGTGCGCAACAGCTTACGACGGGAAAGTCCAGGATTTTCGAGAGTCATGTTACTTATCTTCCTTTCACATGGTGGTTGGATACGCGCACTCGCCACTGTAGAGCTACAAAAGCGAATTTTGAATGCGTACTATCTGTGAACGCCTCATAAAAGAAGGCGCGGGATTATGACATTTCCTCTTCCGGAGCGAGGATTTTATTAGAGCGCTCAGAATATATCTGCAAGAGCTGCATACCAGCAACACATCTCAAAGTGATGTTTGGTCACCTCATATAATGCATTTACTGCGTAGCGCTTTCCTGAACGCCTCTGCCTCTACCGTAGAAGCCACACAGGCGAGTTTTCAACCCTTTAAGGCTGTTTTGCTGCATCACGCAAGACAGAAGTTCATGTATTTTATGCTCTATATCAGAGTGGTCATTGTTCAAAACTTTTTAAATGTCATATTTCTTATTCGGGCATGTCACATAAAAATATAACGCCACGCTTCGTAAGTTTTTATAAATACTTCATGTTTTAAATATTTTTACTTAGGAATTTCAAGAAGGAAATCTCTATAACCACGCTTTAATCCGCGAGCAGATGGTATTGTGGCGAGCAGATAGCAATCCGTTATCTGCTCGCCACAATACTATCTGCTCGCGCCTCATCAAACCTGACGCATAGGGACTTTAAGATCCGTGAAAACTAATTCTAGGCCTGTTCTTCTGCCGCTGATCAGATAGATAATCAACAACAATGAGAACTGCAATAGCAACGTCTTGAAAACGCTGGTCGTACACAGTGATCTGATATTTGTCGCGCATCTTAAACCTAGGCTTGTGAATAGCGGCGACGATACCTCCTTCAAGAACAATCTCAAAGTTACCTTCCCAGAAACTACCCCCGATCTGAAGCGGAGTCTGGTTGAGGTAGGCCTCTATGTTGAGTCCAGCGAGTTTAAACCGTTTGCGCATATACAGCTGGTCGCCAGTGGAAAAGCCAACATTGAAAACGGTACCGAGCCCAAGCTGCCGCTCCAGCGTGAACTGCACGCCGGTCTCAACATTCGTCACATTCATAGTTTTGCCGAGAACCCGGTAGTTCTCATCAACCTGATATACCGTGTACCCGCCCTCGTCGGTGACGACATAGTGGTCGGTAATTTTGAAGATTTTCTGCGCCGCGTAAAGCTGCCGCATCATGCTCTCCTCTCTATGTGTTTCGGTGGTGTCGTTGGTAGCTCAACCATAGCACCGCATATGCTCTCAACGACGACTTGTCTTCACCTTAAGCGTGTACCCAAAAGGAATTTACGGAACGGGATTTTGGGCGTGGAATCGCCAGGTGCAGCCGAAGGCAAAGGGATTCTAGCGCGATTCATCAGGCACCCCTTCGGATACCTCATGCTGCTTTTGTTCTGAAGATTTGTCTGTCTTTTTAATACTATTTGTCGTGACAACAATCATTAAGATGCCCAAAATAACTTCGTAAAGGGCTACCATAACCACCACTATTGCAAGAGAGCTCTGGGTAGATGAATATGACCTAAGAATCCGCTCTAGCATAAACGGCACATAGGTAACCTCGGAGATCGGGGCAACAATAAGGCCGTAAATATTGACACCTCGTATCCACCGAAACTTGACTGATTTCCTAAACCGCATAAACGCGACAACCTGCAAGATAACGTGAACTATATAGGGCAGTGCAATAATGATTAAAATAGTTATGATAGTCAGGGAAATATTATCAATCTCATGAATCAAACCGAAAATAAATCCACCGACAAGAAAAACCAGTATGATAAGCGCAGGAATAATAATCAGAACATTCTTGATAGCCTGTGCTATGAGAAGAGGCTCGCGGGTGTTGGAGTCTATATCAAACTGTTGTGATATGCGTTTATGAGGCTCTTCCTTTACCTCAGCGCCCTGAAACCCCGGGGACGCCTGGGAATCCAAGGACATCTTACCGTCAGCGCCTTCTGAGTCATACAGCTGAGTATATTTTGGCTCTTGTTGGGAATTCTCCGGATTATTGCCCGATTCACTTTGCTTTTCCACGGGAGGCTGCGGATCATTATTATCAGCGGTTGAAAAATTCTTATCACTGCTCATTGTTGTTCACCCTAATCTTGCTTTTGCGACTTGACGTTAACGTGCTGCCAAGGAATTTCTACAATCGGATTTTCATGATGCTTCTTCAAGGATTCTGATTCATCACCCAACTCGTGTACCCTTCCCTGAGAACCGTGTAGAGCATCGTCATATATTCGAGGTTTAGAGACAGTGACTCCCTTATCCTGAAAATCATGCGGAGAGTTTTTCTTGATCACACTCATCACAACGATCATGATGATGCTGATAACAGCTTCAGAAGCAGGAGGAATTAATACCCAAGGCAGCGCCTGACCCTCTAAACCTGGTGCACTGTCAGAGGCCAATTGGATAAAAACAGTAGCACAAATAGCCCCATAAGGCGACACAATCAGCAGACTATACAGATTAGTTCCTATAACCCACGCGATCCGAGTTTCTTTCTTTGTCCGTGACCATGCCACAGCCTGCAAAACAAAATGCAAACCAAAAGGCCATGAAAAAAAGAATAAAACAAGAGCGCCAGGGATCCATGGTATTGCTAATATGGCCTCAATGAGGGTCCTTGTAATCTGCACAGCTATAAGAGCAGGAGGAAACGAGTTCTGCTCCTCAGTCGAATCTGCCGCTGATTCTTTCTCTATCTCATGAACATCTTGAGCCTGGATCGTTCCATGCTCAGGTTTTTAGGAAGGTCTTTATTAGTAGTCATGGCTTCACCCTAAGCTTATAGCCTGGGTATTCCGTGGAAGCTCCCTGAATATTCTCAAAAAAATAATACTTTTAATTTATCTGATGCTAAAAAGGCTCTTTATTTATATAAAGCAAGATTTCTAACGCTTTATTGAAATAAAGAGCCTTTTTTGCACCCCGGAATATACGTATTACTCAGACGAACCTTCCGATGCCGATTTCGGAGAATCCGCACGTACACCTTCAGCGGCACCGTCTATGCCATACGTTTCTGCCGAGCTAGCATCCTCGGTGCCCGCATTCTTCTGCGACTTCTGCCCCTGTTCTCTGCGAACCTGAACCAGCGGAATCTGCCCGGTGCTGAGGTCCTCAACCAATTCGTCGGTCAGAGTTGGGCCGTTCACCGCCTGAGGCTGCGAAGCTGCCGCGGAATCAGCCTCCGAGGCGTCATTCGCCGCATCGTCAGGATGCTCGGTATAGAGGGGCACCGCATCCGTCGCCGGTTCAGCCTGCATAAGCACCCGACCCTTCTTGCGCTTGCGCCTAAAACGCTTCTTCTTGCCCGGTTTGAGCTCATGAAGCTGCACGTCAAGCCCGGATGTCGCAGTTGCCCCGCACCCTTCGGCGGTTTACGTTCCAGGGTGTAGATAACGCGTGCAGGCTTCGGTTCCATGCCGATTTTGGCGCGCATCCAGTTGATAATGCGGTCAAGCCAGTTGTCAGTCTGCCGTCGCCTCAACTACCTGGTGGTTACGCGGAATCATGCCCACATCGCTGAGCACGCGCGGATATTCATCAATCTCTTGAATACCCGCCATGTACATGTTCTCGCGGAACTGCTGCGCGAACTCGTGCTGCCCAATAAAAAGCAGGTCAGAGTAGGTTTTCGCGGTCAGCCGCTCGGTGTATGCCTGCACGGAATCGCGGCTGCCTCGCTTGGCGCCGTAGGTGTCCCAGAAATAGAAATACACGTTATTGGCGATAATCGCCGAACGAATCTTGTTTTGCAGATACCAGAGGCCACCAACGGCGAGAAGCCCAATAATGATAATGACGAGGCGAGCCAACCGGAATTGAATAGTCCACATAGTTATCGGCGCTGCGGGTTATAAACATGCGGTACAAATACGCACCGAACGAGATCAGCACCGGAATACCCAAGAAAATGGTGGCTATCGGAATCCAAATAAATGCGAAAAGCCACAGAATAAGACGATAGTAAATAATGGAATCGCCAAACCCGATGGGGGTAGGCTTTACGGGAGAATGCGCGCGTTTCATCAACAGGTTGAATAGGCGGTTATTCTCGATACCGACCTTACGCAGCTTCGATTCGAGCGATGCACGCTGAGGAAAACCCGGTAATTTTTCAAGGATCTCGCGCTGTTCGGCGGTAAGTTCATCCTCGGGCGGCAGGTCGCCAATGTCGATTCCCGCTTCCGCAAGCAATTTGCTCCACAGCTCTAAGCGGGCAAGTTCCGAGGGTTTGGCTTGGGTTTGTGATTGGTAGTTTTTATAGGAGATGAAAATGGTACTGGCGCCGATGGCGAGCGTGACCATAGGCGCCATCCAGTCTTTAATATCACGTGGTTATCCTCCCGGCGCGCGGCGACTGTGGCGACTGCCCTTGTGCGCATCCTAGTAGCCTGAATGCGCGGATGCGGCGGCAAAGAACGCGTAAGCTGACGCGGCACCTACTCGCTGAAGCTGGTACTTCTACCGTAACATCTGAGCTTCTTCCTGCTGCGTTCATTTGGTTTCCATGTAAAATTTCCTTCCCTGAATTATGCGTCTTCTGCGGTCTTTCCGGTGCCTACCTCCGCGATAAAAAGAGCCTTTATGTGAATAAAGAGTATTTTTTACCGCTTTATTTACATAAAGGCTCTTTTTAGCACCGGAGTTTTTCTAGTGCTCTGCTTTCTCCAGTTCGGCGGGTGCCGAGCGGAGCATCCGGTAAGTGAAGACCGACAGCACCGCCAGAAGCACGGCGCTAAAGGTTGCGGTTACCAGCACGCCCGAATCGAACGCGGCATGCGCCGAATGCAGCAGCTCGGCACTTAGATCCGAGGGAAGCTGCCCGGCAACTGCGGTCGCGCCGCCGAGGGTTTCGCCCGCCGCATGGGCCGCATCCGCATTAAGACCGGCGGGAACCATCGCCTATGCACGGTAAATTGCGGTCAGCATGCCACCGATCACCACGGTACCCAGCACGGTGCCGAACTCATAGGCGGTCTCAGAAATTGCCGACGCAGCACCCGCCTTATTCGCCGGAACGCTGGAAAGAATTAGGTCATTCGAGATGGTCTGTGCCGCACCCACGCTCAACCCTAGGAACATGAAGGAAAGCATGAGCAGAAGGTCGTTGCGCGAACCGAGGAACACCACAAACAGGTACCCGAGGGCGCCCAAGGCAAGCCCCGAAGACACAATCACCGCCGGGTGGAACCGCGAAACGAGCTTAGCGGCGTACAGGCCCGCAACAATGGTGCACGCCAGACCGGGAATCAGGAACAGTCCAGCCTGCATGGGAGAGTACCCCGAAACCAGCTGCAAATGCTGCGAGACGAAGAGCAGGAACCCAACATCTACGAACATGGCGAACAGGTTCGCCAGAATCCCCCCGGTAAACACGGTGTTTTTGAAAAGGCGAACATCGAGCATGGGGGTGGTTCCCGCACGCCCGCGGCGCAGTTGACGGCGCACAAAGAAGAACCCGAACACGGCACCAATAAGGGCGGTGCTGAGTGCGAGCGCATCCACACCTGCCTCAGAAATATGGGTGAGTCCGAAGGTTATGCCGGTCATGGCGATCATAATCAGCAGGATGCTCACCATATCGAGCGGACCTGGGTTTGGGTCTTTCGATTCGGGCACGGTCATGGGTGCGAGGGCGAGGAACGGTACAGTACGGGTACCGCCATGAGGAACCGACCCCCCACAGAAATGGCTCAGCAGGGAATCCGCCCACGATGGGACCGAGTGCTGCACCGGCGAGAAGCCTGCCGCCCACACGGCGATTGCGGTGCGGCGTTCTTTCGGGTCACGGAAGATGTTGCGAATGAGTGAGGCGTGGCGGGCATGAGCATGGCGCCGAAGAACCCGAGTACGGCGCGGGCGATGACAAGCAGCAGAGCGGTGGGTGCAGAATGCGGCGAGTGCTGAGATAACTGCAAACCCGACGGAACCGATCAGCAGGGATTTTACGCCGCCCGATGCGATCCCCAGGCTTCCCATAGGCACGAGCAGCCCGGCGAGCACGAGCGAGTAGGCGTCTACGATCAGAGTTGCTCGCTGGAGGATGGTTCGAGCGCCTGCGCAATTGAGGGTACGGCGAATGCGAGCACGGTGTTATCGACCGAGACAAGCAGCACCGGCAGCGTGAGGCACGGTCAGGGCAATCCACCGTTTGATTTTTCTGATCGGGCGCGTGAATAGGCAGCGCCTCGGTGACGGGGTATGAGTTGTTCATCGTTGTGTTCACACGCATCTGGGAGTTTTCGGCACTTGCGGCAGATGCGCCGGGCGGCAAGTGCTCATAGCCCGCAGAGGGGTTGCTGCTAGAGGCTTTGTTTAGGGGTAGTAAGGATGCGCCGCGCAGACAACCACGGACACACTAACTATACCAACTAGACGGTAAAGTTTCTAATCCGTAGAATGGTGATTATGACTACCCCAGCCAGCGCATCCGAACCCCGTGCGACCCGCGCCAACAACTCGCGCGAACAGATCCTAGACGCTTATGAACATTTGCTGGTACAGGCCGGTGAACGTGCCGCCACCCTTGATGCGGTCGCCGCCCAAGCGAAAGTTTCTAAGGGGCGGTCTGCTCTATCATTTCGGCTCGAAAAAGGCGCTCTTCAAGCGCTTTTAGACCGCACCCGCACCTACGCAGACGAAGACCTTGAGAAGATGCGCGCCGCACCCGAGGGGGCCAGCGCCTATTACATCAACACCTCAACCTTTCAGGGCACCCCATTCGATATATGCCTGGTTGCCCTCTCGCGGTTGGCGCAGGATAAGAACCCGGCGGCACGCGAACTCATGGACGAGATTCAGGGGCAGTGGTATGAGCTGATTCGCGCGGAGATTGGGGACGATAAGATGGCGCGCACCGTGCTTTTGCTGGGGGACGGCATGTATTACAGCGCGGCGTTTGCGGGAGGCATGGCGAACCCGGCGGCGCGCAAACGCATCAAGGCCGATCGGGATATCCTGCTGGATGCGCTCGACATTCTCAGGCGCGCAGCACGGTAGTGTTCGTATCGGCATAACACCGCGAGCGGATAACGGATTGCTATCTTTTCGTCGAAATACTATCTGCTCGCAGGAAAAAATAACCTCTTACCCCTCAAAGGTGCGATGCAGTTTCGCCAGCGACAGCGCAATATTACGGCGGTTACGCGCGAACGCACCAACCGTACGGAATACGGGCGCAGCGGGGATAAACCCAAAAATTTTCGCTTCGGAAGCATCCCAGGTTTCACGCACGGTCACGGTGCCGTCGTGGTTATCTGCGATCTCCCAGATCCAGTAGTGGTCGGCGGGCATGCGCCACGAGAGGATCTGGTTCTTCTCAGCGCGCACGACCGTGGGAGACATACGGTATGGGAAACCCAGGAACATTTTTTCGGTGAAGGTATCGCCTTCGCGCAGTTCGGGGGTGTCGCCGGATATCAGCCCACGCACCGAACCGCCTCCGTCAAGCTCAGTGTGGCGGGCGGGGTCGGCGATTAGGGCGTACACATCACTCGCCGCCGCCCGCAGAGTAGTTTCGGCGGAGATCATGGCGGGATCCGTCTCAAGGAACTTTATCTGTGCAGTAGTCATACCTTTAACCCTACGCCCGTGAACACCCCACGACTAGCCGCGAGCAGGTGGTTTTTAGCCCGAGCAGGTTGGAAAATCCTACCTTGTCGGCGAAATCCGACCTGCTCGTGAATCTGAAGCTCTGCCCGCGCGAGTGCATCCTGTGAAAGAATAGAAATGTTCCGTATCTTGCGCATCAGGAGTCGTCATGATTTTTATTGTTGTGAAATTTCCCGTCAAGCCCGAATACGCCGAAAAATGGCTGGATTTAACCAGCGACTTCACCGAGGCAACCCGCGCCGAACCCGGCAACAAGTGGTTTGAGTGGTCGCGCAGTGTTGAGGATCCGAACGAGTTCGTGCTGGTAGAGGCGTTCGAGGACGACGGTGCGGCGGCGCACGTGAACTCCGCGCACTTCGCCCAAGCCATGACCGATATGCGTCCCGGCTCTGCGCGAGACTCGAAGATTATCTCCCGCCAGATCGACGGTGACGGCTGGGACGCTATGGGCGAGCTGAATATCGAAGTTAGCCGCTTTACCTCAAAGGTCCAACCATGCAGCGCGTGTATCCGCCGGATGCGCGCGCCGTAAATCGTGTAACGCCGTTTTTACCCGTCAAAATGGTTTATAGTGCACACAAAAATAAGTACAGGAGTCATGGATGAACTCATCACCACATTACGCAGCTGGGGTCCCCGAAGAGCACGAGGGCCGACCACAGTTCGGTTTCGTTAGCAGTTTCTACCGTGATTCTTGCATTACGCCACAAAAAGAATGGTGCGCGCCCAGGTCTTTGGCTCCCGCTGGTGCGCCGCCTGCGCGAGCCCTTATAAGGGTCAGTGGGCGCTTCCCGGCGGTCCTTGCAGTCCCAGCAGTCTCTAGAGCAGGCGGCGGGGTACACGCTCAAGCGCGCGACCGGTCTTGAGCCTGGGTATTTGGAACAGCTGTATGCGTTCGGTGATGTTTTGCGTGCCCCGGAGGCGCGTGCGGCGCGCATTAACGGCACGCCGGTTCCGGCGCCTGGGGCGGATCATGAGCGCGTGGTTTCGGTGGTTTATTGGGCCTCGATCCGGCGACTGAGGTTTCGCAGACTCGCGTGCACGAAAATATTCGCTGGTTCCCGGTAGATGAGCTTCCCGAGCTGGCTTTCGACCACAACGAGATTGTGGAGTACGCCCTGTATCGCCTGCAGAATAAGGTCGAATATTCACGTATTGCGCACTCATTCTTGGGCGATGAGTTTACGTTGGCACAGCTGCGTGAGGTGTACGAGGCGATTCTCGGCCGCCCGCTGGATCCTGCGAATTTCCGCCGCCAGATTGCAGCTTCAAAGTCGATTATTGATACCGGTCGGCGTATTGAAGGTACCCGCCACCGCCCGCCGCGCCTGTACCGTTACAACACGGCGCAGGCTTATGCGGATGCGGGCCCGCTGGGCATGTACCGCGAACGCCACGAGTCTTAGACGAGTTCCGGAAGCGTCAATTTTGTGCCGCTCAGGGGTCGTTATTTTGATCGCGTGGAGCACTGGTGCCAGGTTTAAAACTGGTGGAATACTCAGACACTCTAAATCCGGGGGTGTTTTCTTCATGTGCGAGCAGTATAGTGCTCCGCATGAGAAAACACCTCCATTCTACTCTCCTTGTTGCGCGCGAAGGCGGCCAGGAAACCGGAACACGACCTATCGCATTGCACAATAAACACTATGTGAAACAATGACAGTCAGCACCAGCTATGGGGCGCGGGCGGCGGAATATTGTGAGGCGCTGGGGTCGCTCGATCAGATGGAACCGACTGATATTGCCCTAATCACGTCGTGGGGCGCATCCGTGCCAGGCAGTATTCTTGATGCCGGATGCGGCCCCGGGCATTGGGCGCGCCTGCTCGCCTCCGCAGACCGATCCGTCACCGGCATAGATGTAACCCCTAATTTGTGCCCATGCCCGCGCCGCCTCTAGCGCCCCAAATCTTAGCTTCGAGGTCATGGATATGGCACACACGCCCTATACTGACGGGTCTTTCGCGGGAATTCTCGCCTGGTATTCGCTCATTCACACGCCGCCAGCTCACCTTACCGGCACACTCACCGAGTTCTATCGGCTGCTGATTCCGGGAGGAAGCCTTCTTCTGGGGATGTTTCTGGGCGAACACGGGTTGCCCTTCGCGCACGCAGTGACAACCGCCTATTATGTGAGCGTTCCGGAGTTTTCCGCGCTGTGCAAGAAGGCAGGTTTTACGGTGGAAGAAGTTCACACCCGCAGCACCGGGAGGCACCGCGACCACCTGGCGATAGTGGTGCGCAAGCCGAAAGATTAATTCGCCCCATGATTGACGGGCGCTAGAGCCACTCCCTACACTAGAAGTTATCCGGGTCACATTCCGGATTGTCTATCTATATTCACCGAGGGCGCACGGAGGCGCATCGGCACACGAGCACCAGCACATGAACGGCTCCCGAGCATAGCCCGGATCAAAACACCAGGTCAGAGCGCTTTTATGCGCCCACCCCATCTACCCGGGCTTACGTGTATCTGCACACCGTGCTCGGGTTTTTTCATGCCCTCACGCCTAACGTGCGCTGCGCTGGCGGGGATCGAGCACCGACTCGAAGGAACTCGACCCATGCCACACCACATTACACTCGACCATATTTCGTATGCGCATCCGGGTGAACCCCCGCTTTTCACCGACCTCTCCGCCGTATTTTCCGCCCCGCTCACCGGGCTTATTGGCGATAACGGCACCGGAAAAACTACCCTCTTCAGGCTTATTCTTGGCGAGATAAAGCCTAGTCACGGCACAATCAGCGCCCCGCCGCGCATAGCGTATCTGCCGCAAGATTTGGGGTTGAGCGAGCATCAGCATCTTGCCGATATTTTTGGAATTACAAAAATTCTGCGAGCGCTCGATGCCCTGGAATCGGGTGACTACTCCCCCAACCTTTATGACACCATTGGCGACGCCTGGGATATTGAAGAACGCACTCTTGCGACCCTTGCCGAGTACGGTTTTGACCCTGCGCTCGCCACGGATGCCGCCGACCCGCACGCCATTCGCAGCATTCTGATGCGCCCCCTTAGCACCTTTTTCGGGCGGTCAGACGGTTACTGCCGCCCTCGCCGCGCTCTGCGCTCGAACCCCGAGTTTATCCTGCTGGATGAGCCCACAAATAACCTGGATTCCGCCGCGAAGAATCGGCTTTTCACGACTCTTGAAACCCTCACCTGCCCGGCGCTCATCATCAGCCATGACCGGGATCTGCTCGCGCATATGAACGCGATTGCCGAGCTGCACGCCGACCGTGAGGGCGGGCGCATCTGCGCGCATATGAGAACGACTACAGACACCTACCGGGCGGTGCGGAAGGCCGAGGAGGCGCCGCGCATCGCCGCGTGAATGAGGCGAAAAATGAGGCGCGTGGGCTGAGCGCGGGCGCATTGAGAGCAGATTAAAGCTCGATCGCAGCGTTCCGGCGAGGCCGCGATTTTGAGCGGTCGAAGCGGAAAACCCTGGCCTGGCGATGGGCCTGAATGAGAACAGTTCAGAGCGTTCCGCAGAAACTTCGCGCGGCTCACGAAAGCATGGTGGTGGATGCGCGTGCGGCGGTTGAGTGAAGCCCAAGAGAACCTGCGCGTGCGGGAGCGTATCTATCTGGAACTCGCTCAGGATGCGCTCCCGGCAGGGCGGAAAAGTGCTGGAATTACAGCGGGTGGATAAAGGAGTTTTACGCGTCTGTACAACAGGCGCCAAATTTAAGATGCATACACCCAAAATACCGTCTACATGAAACGCAACCTTATAAGAGTTGATTATCTCGTCCCATGCTTAAGACTTTCCCGAGGCTCTTTATCCTGGCCGGGCTGAACATTTTTGCGCATCACGGGAGCGAACGGCAGCAGCAGCCACCATAGCTTCTCAACGCGGTAGCGCATGCGAATGACTGCTACCGCTCCCCGTACCGCCTGCTTACCGGGTGCTTTACCGCCTGGACAACGCCGCGTATCTGCCGCAGCGCATCACGCTGATCCCTGAACGCACCCTCGCTGAAACCGTGCAGCGGGCGGAACCCAGGGGGCGAGCGAGACAGCATCTTCGCGACCAACTGGCGCGGCTGCTGTTCAGGCGCGAGAGCGTGCATCAGCGTATTGGGGAGCTTTCCGGGGGCGAACGTTTTCGTGCCGCGCTGGCGACGGTTCTGCTCACCGACCCGGTGCCGCAGCTTCTTCTGTTGGATGAGCCTACGAATAACCTAGATATTTCGTCGGTGGATTGGCTGGTGCAGGCGCTCGATGCTTATACCGGCGCGCTCATCGTCGTCAGCCACGATGAGGATTTTTGCGAGCGCATCCGCATCGACCGCACGCTCAGCCTTTCGGCAAAAACCCTCAGGGAGGCACCGTGCTAAACATTCTTCGTTCCATCCCGTGGGCGTTCCGCATTACCCTTCGCGCAGCACCCGTTCCATTCCTTGCCGCGGTTTGTACGACCCTGCTTCTCACGTTCATGCCGAGCGCGCAGGTGGTGCTGGTGAATGCTGCGGTGGGTTCGGTGGCCTCCGGCGATACTGCAGCATCGCTCACGTGGGCTGCGGTAATCGGTGTCCTCGTGGCGGCGTACCTTCTGGTGCAGCGGGCAAGCATGTCGCTTTTCACCATGGCGAAGGCGCGCGTGAATGCCGCCTCGCATCGAAACTCAATAGCACCCTGGCGCGGGTGAATCCCGGTGATGAGGTGAACCCGAGATGCGAGCATCTTCGTGCAGCCCGTGAGATCTCTTACGAGCAGGAGATCCCCACGCAGGCAAATTCCGTGGTGACTCTCTGTGCCGCCGTGGCGATGGTTCTGCTGCTGTGCGCGACAGTGCGAGGCACAACCTTCGCTGCGTTCTTTGTGGCGGGATGCATGGTTCCGCTCTCTGCCGCGATGGTTCTGCTGGCGAAACGTATTGACCACCGCATCTACAGGCGGGTTTATAGGGACCGCCGTGAAGGGCATATTTTCTGGATGCGCTCACCCACCCCAGCACAGCCGGGAGATCGCGACCCTGGAGGCCCGGTGGTTTCTTCGCCGACAGTTTTGGCGCGGGCACGAAATCGTGCTACCGGGCGGGAATATCAGTCTGGAGGCGGTGCGCGGCATCGTGGTGGGAGTTCGCCGGGCTCCACCTGCTCGGTGCTGCTGATGGGTGCGCTCTACTGTCTGGTTAGCTCCGTGACGCGGGCGAGATCTGCCGGTGCGCTGGTGGGAACGCTCACCTGTGTGCGTCCAGCGCAGGATGTTGGCTACGCCTTCAGGCGGAGTCTCGAACGGGCGATGTCGATTGCTCAGTATCGCGCGTTTTGTGGATAATCCGCGCTACGTGCTTGCTTCAGAGACAACGCATCGCAAATCCGCTCGCAACCGGTGATTCTCGCGCGAACTCACTGTACGCAGTCTGAGCGTCACCTATCCCGGGGCGGATACACCGACTGCACCACGTGAACCTGCATATAAAACGCGGGCAGATGGTGGCGCTTTGGTCGGTGCGCCAGCGGCGCGAGAAAACTACGCTGGTGCGCGGAATCCTTGGGCTGACTCCACCACTGCAGGCGGCGTGTTCTTCGGCGATGATCCAACCGAGTCGCTAAGCGTGCAACGGGTTTTAGGCACACCACCCTGCTCAGTCAGGACTACGGGCGGTACGAGCTGACCGTGCAGGAAAATCATGCTGTTGGGCACTCACGCAGGGCAGGAGCCGCCACACGATCAGCGTCTCTGGGACGCGACTCGCAAAAGGCCCGCGCTGCCGAGTTCGTGCCGCGCCCTGCCTGCCGGTTTAGACACTCAACTGGGTGAGCGGTGGGGCGGGGTCGGGCTATCAGGCGGGCAATGGCGGCGTTTAGCGTGGCGTCTGATCCTGCCGTAACACTGCCTATGGGTTCTGGACGAGCCCACCAGCGCTATTGATGCCCACGCCGAAGAGCAGAGTTTTCGCTACCCTGCGCAAAGTTGCGGCGGATCACGCATGACAATTCTGGTCTCACATCGCGCCTGGGCTCTCAAACACGCGGACGTCATTCGTAGTGGTGGATCACGGAACCATCGTCGAGATCAGGAACCTACGCCGAACTATTAAAACGCTGCAGCGGAGCGGTTCGCCGTACCTCGCCTGCCTCACAGATAAAGGATGCGCCGGAACACGCGCGTCACGACTTTGCCGGTTGCTGGCGGCATCGAATCGCAGATGAAACCGGGTTCACGAAAGAAGAACACCATCGTGT